>Ga0209743_1000540_pt1 | contig 11180 bp, 9 predicted proteins | sample OlaalgELextract2_FD_187378 | JGI IMG/M metagenome (GOLD analysis project Ga0209743, IMG submission 187378) | Olavius algarvensis symbiont microbial communities from Tuscany, Italy - Type G ELBA extract 2 (SPAdes) (version 2) | ecosystem: Host-associated > Annelida > Digestive system >...
TCGGGGGCCGCCCGGTGTGAGAAAGACACATGCCGGTAAATATAGGGAACTGACCCTATTGCGACAACGGGGAGAGGGTGGCTACGGCCTCCCTCTTACCCTCTATTAGTTTCTCATTGCCCCACTATCTGCGTTAGGAGAACTGTTGGATGAATAAGAAGGTCCTTCTATTTTTCATTTTCTCATTGATGTGCTTAATATTTTTGAGTATCGCCCATTCCCAGGAAGACATGCAGTTTGTCAGCGCGGATGCATTTGTCAAACCGCGGCGTCCGCCGGCTGTTTTTCGACACGATGAACACAATGAACTGGCCGGGCTGGACGAGTGTTATGTGTGCCACCACGTATACGATGACAATGGAAAACTCGTTGAAGATGAATCATCCGAAGACCAACAATGTTCGGATTGTCACGAGTTGGCGCGCTCCGGTAAAAAACCGGCCCTGATGAAAGCCTTTCATGACAATTGTAAGGGCTGCCACAAGCTATCCAAGAAAGGGCCGCTGATGTGTGGGCAGTGTCATGTCAGGCGGACTGTCGTCGAGGAGTGATCCGTTGAATTCGGTTGCCTGTCGACCCGGAAGGTTGATTGAACTGAAAGCCTTTCCGCCTGCTTATTGGGTTATTCGTTATTGGTTATTGGGTTAGAAGGAAACCTATCTATTTTAAAAACACAGCCATGCTGGACGTCCATTTGAACACAGAGGATAAAGCCTCGGTTACAGGGCCAAGGTTTATCATCGCCCGCTTATAACAGGTTATTCCTTTATGATTTCAACACCACCCAAACCCAAAATCGTCGTGATCTGCGGTGCGACCGGTATCGGCAAGACGTCGGTCGGCATTGAACTGGCTGAGAAGCTGGGCGGTGAAATCATCAGTGCCGATTCCATGCAAATTTACCGCTATATGGACATCGGTACCGCCAAGCCGACGCCGGCCGAATTGGAGCGTATTGCCCATCATCTGATCGATATTGTCGATCCGGATGAAGAATATGACGCCGTGCGGTTTTCGAAACAGGCCCGGGAGCGCATCGCCGAAATCGGCGGCCGCGGCCTGCTGCCAGTGGTTGTCGGCGGGACCGGACTTTACATCAAAGCGCTGCTGCACGGCCTTTTCCAATCCAAACCGGCAGATCCCCGGGTCAGAAACCGTTTGAGACAGGAAGCCGAGGAAAAAGGCAGTCCTTTTCTTTACGAGCGCCTGCAGGAGATCGATCCGGCCTCAGCCGACCGCTTACATCCCAATGACGCCTATCGGATTATCAGGGCGCTGGAAACCATCGAGACCACCGGCCAATCCATCTCCGATCTGCATCAGGACCACGGGTTTGAGGATGACCCATTTACCGCGCTTAAAATCGGGTTGCAGATGGATCGCGGCAAGCTCTATGAACGGATCGACCAACGGGTAGATTTGATGATCGGTGCCGGGCTGGTGGATGAAGTAAAAAAACTCCTGGACATGGGCTACACGTCGGAGTTGAAATCGATGCAATCCATTGGCTATCGCCATGTGGTTGAATTCCTCCAGGACCATTTGCCCTGGGATGAGTGCGTTCGGACGCTCAAGCGCGACACCCGGCGCTTTGCCAAGCGGCAATTCACCTGGTTCGGCGCCGATCCGCAGATTAATTGGTATGCGCCGGATCAGATCCCTGACATGGCCGGGTTGGTCAAGAATTTTTTGGCCTCAACCCGTTGAGCCGATCCCGATTGAGACTTGACGAACGGCCAAGATTATATCCCCGTTAGTTGGACTGGGCGCTAGAGTGCATTGTGCAGGGATTAAGGCTTTCGGCATTCGGCACTCGGCTTTCGGCTTCTGCAAAGTCACCCGCTGTTTCATTCCTGAATCCACCACCAAATGATCTTGTCAGCGGTTCCTGGTCCTGCCTTAACACCGCCTGCTATTGACGGTAACCTTTCATGGCTATTATCCGTTTCTATTGGTACGAAAGTGATTGACCCTAATCGGTTTTTGCCCCTGATCACAGGGAGAATCGGCGACGGTTGGATTCAGCAACTGAATCAGTTGCGCGGCCTGGGAAACCTGGCCGAGCAAAGGGAGTTTCAGCAGGAATGGCAGCCGGTCAAACGCGACAACAAGCTGCGGGTGGCCGGTTTCATCCGGCAGCGTACCGGTGTCTTAACGGATCCGGATTCACTTTTCGACATCCTGGTCAAGCGTATTCACGAATACAAGCGCCCGCAGCTGACGCGATTCTGCGATATATTCGGTGACCCAAGAACTGTAGGTGCTCAATGTATTGGAAAGGTTCTCCACCAGGGCGGCAAAGAACCGCTCGCCCGTTTCCGTGGCGGTCCCCTCTAAAATGGCCCGCACGGTGGCATCCTCGTCGAGCCTCCGATAGTTTAATGAAAATCCCCTTCTGAGTTCTTTTTGAAAAATCGATCAAGGCTGCACCATCACCTGCACTATCCAAACGTCCAAATTGCGTTAAAGTTTAAGCCGGGACTTTTGAAAATAGTGTATTCCTATCATTCTGCCGGTAATGTTCTATCTCTTGTGTAATATAAAATTCGATTTACATTGTAAGGATATCAAGCCGGTAGCGATTAATGGGTAAATGATGCCGTTATCGGAACGTCGTACCTGTAAGCCAGAAAAAAAAAGCTATGCGGGTGGGCGGCCATCTTTTCGAACGGTTGTGACCGCAGGTGAGTATTAAACGCGGCCTGAATCAGCAACAGCAGCTGCGATTGACTTTTCTGTAAAATGGAGCACCGATATGAACGCTACAGTAGAACATCAACGACTAGCTGAATACCGCAACCGCAAAACAAACTGGAAAAAATGGGGACCTTACTTGAGCGAGAGATCCTGGGGAACGGTGCGTGAAGACTACAGCGCCGACGGCAGTGCCTGGGATTATTTTCCTCACGATCATGCTCGCAGCCGGGCTTACCGTTGGGGTGAAGACGGTATCGCCGGGATCTCGGACCGCTACCAGCATATCTGTTTTGCTCTGGCGCTGTGGAACGGTAAAGATCCGATTCTAAAGGAGCGTATGTTCGGCCTGACCGGGTCCGAGGGAAATCACGGCGAGGATGTCAAGGAATACTATTTCTATCTCGACAGCACGCCGACCCACAGCTACATGAAGATGCTCTATAAATATACCCAGTCGGCGTACCCGTACGAGCGGCTGGTGTCCGAGGGTCGACGACGTGGATATCTTGATTTCGAGTACGAACTGCTGGATGCCGGTGTGTTTCAGGACAACCGCTACTTCGATGTCGTGATCGAGTACGCCAAGGCGAGCCCGGAGGACCTCTTGGCCAAGATTACGCTATTCAATCGTGGACCGCAGGCCGCCAATTGTTTCGCCTTGCCTAGCTTGTGGTTTCGCAACACCTGGTCCTGGGGTTATGAAAACGGTCCGATGGGCGATGTACCCGGCAAACCTCATCTAAAGCAGACCCAGGCAACTCCCGATTTTGCCGCAGTTGAGATCAGCCATCCGACGTCCGGGAACTACTTTCTGTATGCTGAAAACGCCGATGACATGTTGTTTACTGATAACGAAACCAATTTTGCGCGATTTGACGGTTCGCGCAATGGGAATCCGCATGTCAAAGATGCCTTTCACCGCTACCTGGTCAATGGGGAAAAAGACGCCGTCAACCCGGACCGGGAGGGCACCAAGGTCGCGGCCCTTTTTACTGGCGCCATCGATCCGGGCATGTCACGCACGATTCGGCTGCGGTTAGCCAACACCGGCCATGGGAAGCCCTTTGCCGAATTCGATACGATTTTTTCCCAACGGCTGGCCGAAGCCGATGAATTTTACAGTGCGGTTCAAAAGCCAAGCCTCGGCCAAGACGAAAAGCGCGTGCAGCGACAAGCCCTGGCCGGTATGCTCTGGACGAAACAGTTTTTTTACTACAACATGGAGCAATGGCTCCAGGGGGACCCCGGCCGGCCGCCGGTCCCGGAATCACGGCGTCACGGTCGCAACAGCGAATGGGAGCATCTCAACAACTTCGACATCATCTCCATGCCCGACAAGTGGGAGTACCCGTGGTACGCGGCCTGGGACCTGGCGTTTCACTGCATTCCGCTGGCCGTGGTGGACGCTGACTTTGCCAAGCGGCAGCTCGATCTGATGGCCCGCGAATGGTACATGCACCCCAACGGCTCGCTGCCGGCCTACGAATGGAAATTCGGCGACGTCAACCCGCCGGTGCATGCCTGGGCCGCCTGGCGGGTTTACAAAATCGACGCCAAGCTGCACGGGAAGGCCGACCGCGCGTTTTTGGAGGGAATATTTCACAAGCTGTTGTTGAATTTCACCTGGTGGGTCAACAAAAAGGACGCCGAGGGCAATAATGTCTTCCAGGGTGGTTTTCTGGGCCTGGACAACATCAGCGTGTTCGACCGCAGTGCGCCTTTGCCCACCGGCGGCCACATCGATCAGTCCGACGGGACCGCCTGGATGGGATTCTACAGTTTGATTATGCTAAAAATTGCTTTGGAGCTGGCCCAAGACAATCCGGTCTACCAGGACACGGCCAGCAAATTCTTCGAGCACTTTCTGCGGATTGCCCGTGCGATGACCTCCGAATATCGCGGCGGTAAGGGTTTGTGGAACGAAGATGACGGCTTTTTCTACGACGTCCTGCACCTTCCCGACGGCAGCAACATCCCGTTGAAAGTTCGATCTCTGGTCGGTCTGATGCCGCTGTTGGCCGTGGAAACCTTGGAACATGAGTTGGTTGAAGTCCTGCCGGAATTCAAGCGGCGTTTGAACTGGTTTTTCGACAACCGGGCGTACCTGCGCGACCGCGGCGACGTTGCCTGTGTCAAGGCCGAGGGCGAGGATGCCCGCCGGCTGCTGGCCGTTGTCAACCGCGATCGCCTCATCAAGACGTTGAGACCGATGCTGGATGAAAATGAATTCTTATCCGAATACGGTATCCGCTCGGTTTCCAGGTACCACCGGAAAATCCCTACAGTTTCCACGTGAACGGCCAGACGCACACCATCAGCTACCAGCCGGCCGAGTCCGAAAGCGGCCTGTTTGGCGGCAATTCCAACTGGCGCGGTCCCATCTGGTTTCCCATCAACTACCTGCTGATCGAGTCGCTGCAAAAGTTCAATCACTACTTCGGCGATTCGCTGAAAGTCGAGTGTCCGACCGGCTCCGGGCAGATGATGAACCTTGGAGAGGTTGCGACCGAACTCTCCCGTCGATTGGTCAGGATGTTTCTGCGCAACCGTGACGGCGAACGCCCGATATATGGGGGATTAGAAACCCTTCAGCAGGATCCGCATTGGCGAGATTTGATTTTGTTCAATGAATATTTTCACGGCGACAACGGCGCCGGATTGGGTGCCAGTCACCAGACCGGTTGGACCGGATTGGTGGCGAAGCTGATTCAGCAATCCGGCGGCTGGCGTGAGGAGTTTTAGTGATGACAGCGGTGGATTGCGGGTTGCGGGGTGCGGGTTGCGAGTTGCGGGGTGCGGGGTGCGGGGTGCGGGGTGCGAGTTGCGGGGTGCGAGTTGCGGGTTGCGGGTTACGGGTTACGAGTTGCGGGGTGCGGGTTGCGAGTTGCGGGTTGCGGGTTGCGGGTTACGGGTTACGGGTTGCGGGGTGCGGGTTGCGGGGTGCGGGTTGCGGGTTACGGGTTGCGGGTTAGGGGTTGCGATTTGCGGGGTGCGGGGAATGATGGATAACTGATACTCGATGCTCGATGCTGGATGCTCGATGCTGGATACTCGATGCTGGATGCTGGATACTCGATGCTGGGTGCTGGATGCCGGATACTCGATGCTGGATGTTGGATACTCGATGCTGGATGCTGGATGTTGGATACTCGATGCTGGATGCTGGATGCTGGATGCTGGATACTCGATGCTGGATACTGGATGCTGGATACTGGATGTTGGATACTCGATGCTGGATGCTGGATGTTGGATACTCGATGCTGGATGCTGGATTCTCGATGCTGGATGCTGGATACTCGATGCTGGATGCTCGATGCTCGATGCCGGATGCTGGATGCTCGATGCTCGATGCCGGATACTCGATGACGGATACTTGACGCGAAAAAATTCTACATAACCTTATAGCGTCAAAATTAGAATGTGGGAGCGGTTTTCAACCGCGATTATTAAAGTCTGACACTCCCAGTTCATCGAAGGTTCATAGACGGTTTTGAAACTATGCCACGACGAAGTGGCTTTGACCTTGAAGTCAGGTGTCGGCAAACCACGTCCGATATCTTCATATGAAACGTTAAAAGCGAATCACGCTAAAGACGTGACCTGAAGCCCGCAGAACCGCAGAATATTGAATATCGAATGTCGAAGGGTGGAATCGCTTCGCTCGGTCTTTTTATAAAATAGACAGAATACATTCCTTCGACATTCGACATTCATTATTCGATATTCGCTTTTTCAAAGTTTCTTTTTCGATTTGACCGGTAGTTTGTTTGGCCGGCGGTAGTGCTGACGCCTGCAACCTTATAAATCAATATACTTTCAAAAAAAGGCCTCGGGGCCTCAAAGGAGCAAACGTTATGAATTCAGAACCCTACCCGGATGTCGTTCTGCCAGAGTGTCCGGCAGAGAGAATATTAAAGGGGCAAAAGGCACTGGTTACCGGCGCCAGCTCGGGCATCGGTAAATCCGTAGCAATTGAGCTGGGTAAAGCCGGGGCCGACGTGGTGGTCAGCTACAGACGCGGCGAAGACCAGGCCCGGGAAGTGGTCGCAGAAATCGAAAAGTGCGGCAGTCGCGCCTATGCCCACCAGGCCGACGTCTCCCAGGAAGACCAGGTGGCGGCCATGTTTGAGAAAATGAAAGCTGAGTTGGGGACCATCGACATTCTGATCAACAACGCCGGACTGCAGCAGGATGCCCCGTTTGACGAGATGACGCTGGACCAGTGGAATCTGGTAATCAATGTTAACCTGACGGGCCAGTTTCTCTGTGCCCGTGAAGCGGTGCGCGCATTCAAGCGCCGCGGCGTGGTGCCGAAGGTCTCCTGCGCGGCCGGCAAAATCATCTGCATCAGCTCGGTGCATGAGGTCATTCCGTGGGCCGGCCATGTGAACTATGCCGCCAGCAAAGGCGGGGTCATGCTCATGATGAAAAGCATCGCCCAGGAAGTGGCGCCTTACCGCATCCGGGTCAACAGCATTGCCCCGGGCGCTATCCGCACACCGATCAACACCGACGCCTGGCAGACCCCGGAAGCTTATGAGGCGCTGATGACGCTGGTACCTTACAAACGCATCGGCGAGCCCGAAGATATCGGACGCGCTGCCGTGTGGCTGGCATCCGATCATGCTGATTATGTCAACGGCATCAGCCTGTTTGTTGACGGCGGCATGACGCTGTACCCGGCGTTCGCCGCCGGCGGATAAGCGCTTCACTGGAAGGTCTTGCTCGAACTATAAAAGGAGGACAAAATGACCAAAGAAGAACAAACAGACGTTGCGGCGTCCTTTGACGACACCGAGCTCGAAGCGCTGACGACGCGCTTGAGGGGTGTCCTCGATATTCGAGACCGCAAATATGGATTTCCATCAAAGACCTACCCGAAATGCTTTGTCGGCAGCGAAGCGGTGGCCCAACTCGTCAAGGAGGGATTTGCGATGGACGAGGAAGACGCCGTGCGCATGGGCAACATGCTGCTGAATGCGGGCGCGTTTCACCACGTCCTGGATGCTCACCCATTTAAGAATGAGGAACTGTTTTACCGTTTTTTATCAGATGAAGACCACGGCAGTGTGGCCCGCAAGCCCGATGGCAGCGCCGTCAGCTGGTCGGATTTTATCGCGCCGTTGACGGCGGCGGATGACAAAACCCTGACACTGCAGCCCGAAATCCCTGAACGCGATCCGGATCTTGCCTCATTAGAACAGGTTGATCTCGCAGCGTGCGGTGTATCGCCGCTCGATGAGCACAATACCAAATTCCTGGATTTGCTGCACCCCAAGGCGTGGGTGGACCCTAAACCCAAGCCCTCCTACAATCTGGTGGTGATCGGTGCCGGCGCGGGCGGCCTGGTATCCGCGGCAGGTGCGGCGGGCGTTGGCGCCCGTGTGGCGATCATCGAGTCCCATTTGCTGGGGGGTGACTGCCTGACGGTGGGATGCGTACCCTCAAAGCTCTTGCTGCGCTGCGCCAAGGCGGCGGCGGCCGTGCGCAACGCGGGCGAGTTCGGTGTTAAGGTCAGCGGCGACATCTCGGTCGATTTCGGCTTTGTCATGGAACGAATGCGCCGCCTGCGCGCCGGCATCGCACCGGTCGACTCGGCCGTGCGCTACAGCGAGAAACTCGGGGTGGACGTTTTTATGGGCAAGGGCCGCTTCACCGGCAAGAATACGGTTGAAGTCAACGGCCAGACACTCAGCTTTGCCAAGGCGGTCGTGGCCACCGGCGGTACGGCGGCCGTTCCCAATATCCCGGGCCTCAGATCAGCACCGTACCTCACCAACGCCACCATCTTCAACCTGACGGAGCTGCCGGCGCGGATGGGCGTTATCGGCGCCGGACCGATCGGGCTCGAACTGGCCCAGGCCTTCCAGCGCCTCGGGTCCCAGGTGACGGTCTTTTCCCGCAGTGACAAGATCATGCCCAAAGAAGATCCGGACGCAGCCAAGATCGTGGAAAACGCCCTGCGGCGGGACGGCGTCACTTTTGCCTATCATGTCAAGTACAAGGGCGTGGAATGTCAGGGCGGAAAACCGCCTATCACGGTGATGCTGGAAGACGATCAGGGAGAGCGGTCACTGGAATTTGACGCCCTGCTGGTCGCCACCGGACGCAAGCCGACCGTCAAAGGTCTCGGATTGGCGCAGGCCGCTATTGAATACGACGAACGTTTAGGGGTCAAGGTCAACGACCGCATGCAAACAACCAATCCGGATGTGTATGCCGTGGGGGATGTGGCCAGCAAATACCAGTTCACCCACATGTCCGATTTTGGGGCGCGCCTGGTGATCCGCAACGCGCTTTTTTTCGGACGTGACAAATTCTCGAATCTGATAGTTCCCTGGGCGACGTATACCGAGCCCGAAGTGGCCCATGTCGGGCTTTATGAAAAAGACCTCAGGGAGCAAAACATCGAATTTTTAACCTTCACGCGGGAATTCGCTGACGTGGACCGGGGTATTGTCGACGGGCAGACCGAGGGGTTTGTGAAGATTCACGTCAAAAAAGGCACGGATCAGATCCTGGGGGCGACGATCGTCGGCAGTCATGCCGGCGATATGATCAGCGAGGTCTCGGTGGCAATGCACAGCGGCATGGGACTCGGCAAGTTGGCCAATGTCATCCATCCCTACCCGACGGCGGCCGAGGCCATTCGCCAATGCGGCGACGCCTACAACCGGTCGCGTCTGACACCGACGGTCAAAGGTATATTCAATCGTCTGATGGCCTTCAAACGCTGAGGCGAACCATGGCGGTGGAATCGGAAATGCGGCCGGCATTTCGCTGATTTTTACGGACCTATAGCCAATAAAAAGGAATTTTAAGATTGCAGGGAGTAATTGGATAGTCTCGATCTTGGAGCATTGGAGTGATGGCGTACCGGGGTATTATAAGAAGACATCTAACCTCCAGCCTATACCCCAGTACTCCAGTTCTCCAGCACTCCAATGCTCCGAAATTTAAAAAAATTAAAAACTCAAGATGATTACCTTATCTTGGGTAATAGAACCGAATATTCTCTTCGTGTTTTGATCCGCCCCGGCGAATTAAATATTCCGTTCTGCAGACGGCCTTTCGCGATTTCGTGATCCATCTGCCCATTTTTTGTTGCCGGCTTGTCCGGGTTGGGAGACGCTAATGCATCATTTACAGTGTGGGGAAATATGGGGAGGCATCCGTAATTGTGATGACGATGTCGCCAGTGCGGGCCTTACGGCTTCACTTTATTCGTGCGCCAGCGATGGCGGCAAGGGCGGTGATATTTACTATCTGAGCTTATGCAAAGACAATATGCTTACCCGAATGGTCCTTGCCGATGTTATCGGTCATGGTGAGCATGTCAGCCAAATCAGTAAAATAATTTACCAGGCCATCCAGTCGCACATGAATGACTTAGAGGGGGATCAGCTTTTCTCGGAACTCAATCACACCGCATTAAAAATCGGGCCTGATGCGATGACAACCATGGTGATGGCAGCATTTTACAAATTAAATGGAGAACTATACTTCGTCAATGCCGGCCATCCCCCGGCTCTGATCAAACCTAAGAATGAATCCAGCTGGCTTGAATTGATACCGGACAAAGGATCCAATGACCCTGTTTTAGGCGTTCTGCCCCAGGCAGCTTACATCCAAAGCGCCATGCGAATAAACAGCGGCGATTTTCTCATGTTTTACTCGGATGGCCTCACCGAAGCCTACCACGAAAAAAATGGATTTTTTATGAAAAGCCGCTTAAAAGATTTGCTAAATGAACATCCGAAGGCTTCAACGTCTGAACTAAAGCAGGTCGTGATCGATGAAATCCGCCGGTTCACCGGGGGCTCTCTGAAACACGACGATGTAACGATTATGATCGTAAAGATTCATTAGCGTTTGGATTCGTTCACTTTTTTTTCTGTGTAGACTGATGAACGCGACAACCCTCATAGATCCAGAGCCGCGCCGGGCCAGTTCAATGCAGTCGGCACCGCCGGTTTCGCGGTTGTTCTGATAACCATGAATATAAACGACCCCGGGCGCCGGGCGGGATGCTTCGGCGTCCAGCGGCCTGAGAAGTTCGGCCCGAATCCGGATGCCATTTTAGTTGAGGTAGGATACATTGGAAACGAGCACACGGCCGAAGTCTCGCTGAGTCAAGGATGCCAGCAACGATGCTCCGACCAGGAGCATCAGGCTAAAAGTAAACACCAGCGGCGCTTTGCTGCGGCGATCCAGATTGAAAAGCTCTGGTGTATTCATGGCCGGCACCCTAAAAAACTTCAGATCTCGTTGCTTACTCTACTATCAACGGGTCAACTTTTTGAGTCACTGCCTAAGTTCATCTGTGCCAAATTGAGGGATTCAGGAATTGAGGGATTATAGAGTGGACGCATAAACGTAAAAATTCTCATTATATCAGCATGATAAGATAAAATACTACTTGACTTTTTTTGATATAAGTACTACTAAAATCACTCCTTTTATAGGCCTAGTTCCCTAAAACT
>Ga0209743_1000541_pt1 | contig 11169 bp, 9 predicted proteins | sample OlaalgELextract2_FD_187378 | JGI IMG/M metagenome (GOLD analysis project Ga0209743, IMG submission 187378) | Olavius algarvensis symbiont microbial communities from Tuscany, Italy - Type G ELBA extract 2 (SPAdes) (version 2) | ecosystem: Host-associated > Annelida > Digestive system >...
TAACCTGAAGCACAGCAGATTGCTGCTTTAACCAATTTTTCAAAGAACATTGACCAAATTTAAAATGTTGGACCTACAATTTTGTAATTTATTCTGATCAATTTTAAGTTTATGCGCAGGCTCTATAGTTAAAAATGATAGAGCGCAGCGATTCCATGAATCCGCAATCCGCAATCCGCAATCTAAAATCCCAAATTCCAGATCATTCATCCGTAACACAGCCTTCCGAAGCGGATTTTACGTTTTTGATGTACTTGTACAGGGTTCCGCGGCTGGCCTTAAACGGCGGTGCCTGCCAGGCGCTGCGCCGCTGGGTCATCTCGGATTCGCTGATGTGAACATCGATGGTGTTATTCTCCGAGTCAATGGTGATTTGGTCGCCGTTTTGCACCAGGGCAATGGGGCCGCCTTCCTGGGCTTCGGGGGTAATGTGGCCCACAATGAACCCGTGCGATCCCCCCGAGAAACGGCCGTCCGTCAGCAAGGCCACGTCGTTGCCGAGGCCGGCACCCATGATGGCCGAAGTCGGGGTCAGCATTTCAGGCATGCCGGGACCGCCCTTGGGTCCTTCATAGCGAATGATGATCACATCGCCTGCGCTGATTTTTTTCGCTTCCAGGGCCGCCAGCATCTGTTCCTCGGAATCAAAGACCCTGGCGGTTCCGGTAAATTTAGTTCCCTCTTTGCCGGTTATCTTGGCCACCCCCCCCTCCGGGGCCAGGTTGCCCCACATAATTTGCAGGTGGCCCGTTGTTTTGACCGGATTTCCCAGGGGGCGGATAATTTCCTGGCCTTCCGACAGATCCGCGACATCCGCCAGGTTTTCGGCCAGGGTCTTGCCGGTGACCGTCAGGCAGTCGCCGTGCAGCAATTCCTTATTTAAAAGGTATTTCATGACCGCCGGAATACCACCGGCCGCATGCAGATCCTCCTGAACATAACGGCCGCTTGGCTTCAAGTCCGCCAGAAACGGAACCCGGTTGCTGACTTGCTGGAAATCATCCAGTGACAGCGGTACGTCCACGGAACGTGCCATCGCAATCAAGTGCAGGACGGCATTGGTGGATCCGCCCAGGGCAACCACCACCACCATCGCATTCTCAAACGCCTGGCGGGTCATGATGTCGCGCGGTTTGATATCGTTTTCCAGCAGGTAACGGATCGCCCGGCCGGCTTGAAGACACTCTTCCAGCTTTTCTGGTGTTTCGGCCGGGGTGCTGGAGCTGAAGGGCAGCGACATGCCCATGGCCTCAATGGCCGAAGCCATGGTATTGGCGGTATACATGCCGCCGCAGGCCCCGGCGCCGGGACAGCTGTTGCGCACAATTGCATGGCGCTGTTCCTCGTCGATTTTACCGGCAATGTACTCGCCGTAGCTTTGGAAAGCCGAGACGATATCCAGTTTCAGGTCTCCATGATGGCCGGCCCGGATGGTGCCGCCGTATATCATCAAAGCCGGACGGTTCAACCTCCCCATCGCCATCAGACAGCCGGGCATGTTTTTGTCACAGCCCGGCAGGGATATATTGGCATCGTACCACTGGGCGCTCATGACGGTTTCGATGGAATCGGCGATCAAGTCCCGGCTCTGCAGGGAATAGCTCATGCCTTCGGTGCCCATGGAGATGCCGTCACTGACACCGATAGTATTGAAGCGCATCCCGATCATCGCGGCCGCTTCGACCCCTTCCTTGACCTTGGCGGCCAGGCTGTTTAAGTGCATGTTGCAGGTGTTGCCTTCAAACCAAACACTGGCGATGCCGATCTGAGGCTTATCCATATCGGCTTCCTGCATGCCGGTGCCGTAGAGCATGGCCTGGGATGCGCCCTGGGATTTCGGTTGGGTGATCCGGGAACTGTATTTGTTGATTTTATGAGACATGATATTCTCCTTATGCACAGCGTCATGTTATGATTTGAAATCGTCCGTTTAACCGAAAATTTCTAATATGTTATTTGTAAGGTCGATTTTCATTTCGTCAACCTAATTAATCCGCCCTGAGAAATTTGCCATTTTAGTTAACCGACTTTTTTTTGGGGGATATTATGATATACTTTAGGCTGATCGAAGGCGGATTAATTACCATATGCTTCGCATATTTTTGGTGGGGCTCAGGCACTGCAAATTTTCAAGGTAAAGCCATAAACCTTTATAGATTCGGGTAATCTGAGAATGTTCTCATCAGTGGTTGTAAATAAACCAGAAATGATTACTATTCTGGGGTTATTTGCGAGGACAAAAATGCCGATATATTGAGGTGCTGCATGAAAAAAATATTGATGGTCATAATCGCTGTTTTCTTTTTTGCTTATACCGCCAGCAGTTCGGATAAAACCGAAAGCAGCCCAACTGCGGCGCCGCCGGTATCCGGGACGGTCGTGAACGGCTATCGGATTATCGACCTTCAAACAACCCGGGGTGAGGTTGAACTGAAGGTCTTTCGCGGCGACTACATCAAATTTAAATTCAACCCGTCCCTTGAGAATCCCTTGCTGTCGATTCCGGATCTGTCCATAGAGAAAAGACTGCCGGCCATACAATCTGAAGCTCCATATTTCAAGATGAAAACCCCGGGTACATTTGCGTTTTCCCTGGGTGATGTCGACGGCAATCTGACCGTCATAAACTACCGCCAGACCAGCTACCGGGAAGTATCGTCCAGGGAGGCGGCTGAACTGATTAATTCGGAACAGCCGATCATTTTAGATGTTCGCACCGCGCAGGAATATCAGCGCGGACACCTGGCCAATTCGGTTTTGATTCCGGTGCAACAGCTGCAAAAACGCTACCGGGAACTGGGAGCCGACCACAATCGGGAGGTTTTGATCTATTGTGCCACCGGCAACCGCAGCACGGTGGCTTCCAAGATATTGATCGATAGCGGGTTCAAGCACATTGTCAATATGCGTGGAGGAATATACGACTGGGCGAAAAAGGACTATCCGGTTGTGCGCTGACAGTTCTGGATACTGGATACTGGATGCTGGATGCTGGATACTTGATGCTGGATGATGGATGCTGGATGCTGGATGCTGGATACTGGATGCTGGATGCTGGATGATGGATGCTGGATGCTGGATACTTGATGCTGGATGATGGATGCTGGATGCTGGATGCTGGATACTGGATGCTGGATGCTGGATACTGGATGAGAATTAATATGCAACTATTGACTGCCTAAGGAGGAATATGAATGTTTATTGATTTAATTCGGCAAAGACGTAGTATTCGCAAATTTACGGATAAAGCAATCGAAGCGGATAAACTCGAAGTATTGAAGGAAACGGCGCTGCGGCCGCCGTTTTCAATGGGACATAATCCCTGGGAGTTTATTTTTGTCACCGACCCTGAATTGTTGACCAAACTTTCCACGGCCAAGCCGCATGGCTCGAGCTTTATGGGCGGGGCGCAGCTGGGAATCGTCGTTTGCGCCGACCCCGAAAAATCTGCCGTGTGGATCGAAGATGCTTCCATTGCCACCATATATCTTCAGCTGGCGGCCGAATCGCTGGGACTGGGAAGCTGCTGGGTTCAAATCAGAGGCCGGATGCATGATGATAACAAGTCGTCGGAGGCCTATATTGCCGAGCTTTTGAACATCCCGTCCAATTTGAAAGTGGAATCCGTGGTCGGCATCGGTTATCCGGACGAAGAGAAAGCACCCCATGCCCGGGAAGCATTGCAGGATGAGAAGGTGTTTTTGAACAGTTACGGGAGCCCTTTTGATATCAGCTAAGTTGCTGGATATTTAGAAGGCAGATGTCAGAGAGCAGAAGACAGAGGACAGAAGACAGATGACAGAGGACAGATGACAGATGACAGATGACAGATGACAGAGGACAGAAGACAGAGGACAGAAGACAGAGGACAGATGTCTGATGACAGAGGTCAGACGACAGAGGACAGATGACAGAAGGCGGAGGTCAGACGGCAGATGACGGATGACAGAGGAGTTTGAATTCGACCTTCGACGAGCTCAGGCGGGACAAAGTCGGAATGCGGCCTTCGGCGAGCTCCCCTCGACTTGCTCGGGGCCTGAGCCCGTCGAACGGCAGGCGGGACAAAGTCGGAAGACAAATGACAGAGCGCCGGCTCAGCCTTATACCCTATACCCTAAACCATATACCGTTTTGTCGCCTACACGGAATGGTTTTTACCGAATGCCGAACGTCGAACACCGAATGCCTTTTACCGAACAGCGAAAGCCAGAGCGAAGCGATTCCTTAATTATTCATTATTCAATTTTCATTATTCATTTACCTACCTATAGGCTATAATCGGCCAATTTTTTGCCTTCGCGACTTTCAAAAGCAGCTTGCTCGGTTCGACGGCGTGGGGAAAGCCAACCGACTCGAGCAGGGGCAGATCGGCCTGATGGTTGCCGTAGGCATAGGAGCGCGCCAGGTCGATTCCGGTTTGTCGAGCCAGTTCCGTCGCAAGATGACGCTTGGTCGCGTCCAGGCACAGGGGACCGTTGGGTTTGCCGGTGAGAAGCCCAGCGGGACCTTCTTCCAGGTCCGTACACAACAAGTGTTCGAAGCCAAGATCCCGGGCCACGGGTTCGAGCATGTACCTGATCGAGCCGGATATGAGCACCAGGGAATGGCCCTGATCTCGATGCTCATAGACTTTTGCCAGAATCTTAGGTGCCAGTCTTGGCTTCAGAATTTCCCGGTAGAAAGTTTCGGAGCCATCTACAAATTCATCCAGTCGACGGTTGCGGTAGAGTTTCAGCAGAATTTTCGCGGTCTGCTCATCGGTGATCCAATGGCGCTTGTAGAAAAAACCGGTCATGAACGCTTTCAGAATAAAGGTCTTTGAAACCAGCCGCCGTTCCCACAAATATTTAATGCCCAGCCGGCTGCTCTCCGTATCAAGCAGGGTCTCGTCAAAATCAAAAAAAGCACCAACCTTTTTGTCCATAAATCCCGCATGCTTTCAGTTGAGTTTTTTGCAATCGGTTCGGCGGTTTGCCCGTTAATCAAATTTTTTTGAACATAATAGGACCGAATAAACAAATGTAAATCGTAGAAAAAGATAAGCTGTTGAATTTACAAGTAAAAAAAATATATATTGTGCGCGGATAACTTATAGCGCAAAGACCCAACCCGGAAAAACCGGAAAGATTAGCCACCAAGGCACCAAGACACTAAGAAAAAAAGTTTAACTGGTTGTCTACAAAGCTCCAGTAATCGGCATTTCACTTCCCTCCCCTGGTGGGAGGGATTGAGGGCGGGGGATAAAATAGATAGCATGCCTTCAACTTGAGCTTTCTGGATAAGCGAAAAAGTTTATTTATATTAGACTTCGTGCCTTGGTGTCTTGGTGGCCAAAATATTTTGTTTGAAGAATCCTTCGCAAACATGATTTGATTTCAATTGATAGACACTAAGGCCGGCATGGACCCAGTAGACGACAAACAGCAGCCAATGCATTTTCCCGAGCCGCCGTTGCAGCGACTTGATGAAGAGGAACTGCAGCGAATTCTGGATCGCCATCAGCAATGGCTGGGCGCTCTCAACAAGGGCCGGCCGAACCCAGAAGAGCCGGCCGATCTAAGTCGAACCGACCTAACGGGTATAAACCTGGATGGGGCTGATCTGCGCGGCGCAAATCTGCATGCCGCCGATCTGAAGGGGACTTCTCTGTTGAAAGCTAAGCTGCAAGAGGCTGATTTGGGGGAGGCCAATCTCAAAGATGCGAATCGTCTTCTCGCCAAACAGCTGGCCGACGCCGACCTTGCAGGAACCCAGCTGCAGGAAGCCATTCTTGATCAGAAAACCGATTTGCCGGAGTATCTTGATTCTTGCCGGCAGTAGAAGTTAGTTGTTATTGGTTACTGGTTATTTGTTAATTAGAAACAACTACAGGGCCAACGGTGAAATAATAAGACAGCGATTCGAAACGTAACTAGGATGAAATCGTAAAAAGTCATTTTAACGGCCGATGCATACGCCCTTGGCTGCGTTGCGAAAATCTCTTATCGTAGGGTGGGCTGTGCCCACCAAATATCGCTGAATTCATCTGCAAGCGGTGGGCTCAGCCCACCCTACAACAAAATTAACGCCATCAAGTATCGTTGAAATTCTGGGTCAACGTCTCAAACATGAAAAATTTTACTTCCACTTTTGTCAAACGTCAGGGATTGGTCCCCCCGGGTTTGTATGAGTATTTCCTGGACAACTTCTGGTTTAAAGCCGCCGGTCTTGAAAAAGAAAAAATTAATGCGCCCCTGCGAGGCAGTCGCAAAGCGGATATCGTAATTATCGGCGGCGGTTTTACCGGCCTGTCGTCCGCCTATAATATCCATCGCAGATACCCGGAAAAAAAGATTATGCTGCTGGAAGGCGCATGCTGCGGTTATGGCGCCAGCGGCCGCAACGGTGGCTTCTGTGTCGCTACTTCACTAATTGACGAGCGTTGCAAAGGCTCTGAAGCCCGTAAGAGAAATCTGGAGGTCAGCTTACACGGCATCCATCAAATTAAGGAATTTATCAACGATCACGGCCTAGATTGCGATTTCGATGAAAAAGGGATGTTGGATGTTGCGATGAATGAAGGCCAGGTCAAAACAATGGAAAGGGAATATCGGATTTTAAAGAAATGGGGGCTCGAGGCCGAGATGCTTTACGGCAAGGAGCTTGAGAAAGAAATTAAATCTCCCAGATATATTGCCGGACTGAAAACATCCCAAGGGGCGACCCTTAACCCTGCTAAACTGGTGCGGGGAATGAAAAAAATCGTTGAAAAAATGGGAGTCGAAATCAGGGAGCGTTCGGTTGTGACCCGGGTGATCCCCGGTAAAATCAACCATGTCGATACCGAACTTGGAGATGTCAAAGCACCCATCATTGTGATTGCCACCAACGCCTATTCCCATAAACTGGGATTTTTTCAAAACCGGCTTTTTCCCATATATACCTACGTTATTGCAACTGAGCCTTTAAACAAACGCCAGTGGGAAGCCATCGGCTGGCAAAACCGCCAGGGGATATCCGATTTCCGGGTGTTATTTAATTATATGATTCGGAGTGCCGATGGACGGATCATTATCGGTGGATCGGACAGCAAATACTATCCTAATGACATCATCGCACCGGGCAATAACAAGTCCGTTTCACAAGATATTATCAAAGATTTGCTTGAAACTTTTCCGCCGCTTGAGGGAATCAGGGTCGATCATGCCTGGGGAGGACCGACGGCATATACACGTGATTCTGCCCCATCTGTTGGTGTTATGGGAGAATACAATAATATCTACTATGGCGTCGGTTATAATGAAGGCGTTCCATCTTCACAGACAGGCGGCAGAATGATAGCCGATTTGATGGCGGGTGAAAGCAATGAGTTTACCGAGCACTACATCGTTAATCGAAATATTCCCTATGCCGGCCCCAAAGCGTTACGTTCCTTTTTTGGCACTTTGCGAAAATGGTATTTGGTAAATGTCATTAAAAATGTCGGACACTTATAAATAGTGAAATCCTCAGATTGATTCTGTGACCTACCGTACAAATAATTCAGTATTTTTTTCTTCACCGAATTATGCGTTCAATGGATACTTCCCAAACCGTGCGGCCGCCTCAAACATCGCCATTATGTTTCGCGGTGGAATATCGTTTTGCATGTTGTGTACCGATCCCAGAACATAGCCGCCGCCCGGGCCCAGCTCGCGAATTCTTTTGGCGACTTCACGTTTAACTTCCGTCGCGGTTCCCTGCGGCAGTACTTCGGTTGTGTCGATGGCGCCCCAGAAGCTCAGCCGCTTGCCGAATCTTTTTTTCAGCCTGTCTGTCGCCATGCCGGTCGCCGTAACCTGAACAGGATTCAAAATTTCGACTCCGATGTCTATCAGATCGTCAAGCAGTGCGCTGACCGCCCCGCAGCTGTGGTAATAGATTCTGGCGGGAGTCAACTCTTTGACAAACTGAACCAGTTCGGCCTGGTAGGGCTTTATCATTTCCTGATACATGGCTTGAGACATGTAGGGACCGGTTTGCATCGCCAAATCATCCGCCAGCTGAATAACGTCCAGGTATTGCCCCACCTCCCCGAGAAAAAGTTTGGCATTTCGTTTACGTATTTCCAAAATTTTTGACAGCAGCGCGTGGGCAAAATCCTTGTTGTCCATCAAATCCATAAAAAATTCCGTCAAGCCCCTTAAATACCAGGATTGTTCAAATACGTTACCCGGCGATCCCATGCAGCCCACGATGGCATACTCGCCCTGGTCATAAAGCTGCTGCGCTTGACCTTTGATGCTGCTGAAATCCAGCATTTCCGCCGGGTCGGGCCACGGATATTTTTCCAGGTCTTCAAGGACGGCCGTTTGCAATGGATATTCAATGATGCTCGCATACCCGGCTTCGACTTTTCTTTTCACAACCCACTCGTCGACAAATAGGGTTTCACCCGCTGGCGTTTCAAACAGCTCGGGTTCAGTCGTCATTGGCGGGCGCACATGGCGGCAATCTATGGAAAAGCGTTCGAGAATCTGCTCATCCACATAAACCGTCTGCCATTTATGGGACATCATCTTTGTCGGCAGGTCCTCTAATCCAAGGTGCACTTTGAAGTTTTCATACGAATCAACCATAAAGGTGGTTTGCCGGCCGCCGCAATCAACCGGCACCCGATCCGGCTCTTCATGATTCAAGGCGGTCAATACTCTTTCACGTGAATTCATATCAACTATAAACTCCTCTGCTGCCTGCCGGATGACGGCGGCGATGATTTTGCAATCCTCCAGAGTGAAGGTCAGGGGAATTCTAAAATCACATAAAAATCTCAACACGCGCCGTGTTTTGGGCAGGGGGTGAATCGTATTCACATATTGCCTGCTTTCCCAAGGGCTGGTAAAACCGATGGACTCCTTTGCGCCGAAGCACTTGATTTCCACACCTCGCTGGGCACAGGCATTCAAAAAAGCCTCCGCCTTTGCTGGATCCGTGTCGGTCAGGGTAAATTGCAGAGATGAACCGACGTAGCCCTCTTTGACGTGGCGTTTGGCAAGGCGGATTTGGGGGAACATCTGCCAGCTCCTTTATCAGCTGATCATAACGTTCATTCCAGCGCCGGCATTTTCAATGGCACCCGCTACCGGCGCCAGCGTAAAAGCATTGCACAGCACTTCGTCGCCCGGCGATATTCCGGCACTCTTGAGCGTGACGTAAATTGCACTTCCGCAGGAGGCGAGCCCGGCACAATAACGGGCGCCGACATAATCGGCAAATTCTTTATCCAGAAGGGCTACATCGGAAATTTCGTCAGCTGCTGTATTATATCGATGCAGCCGTCCTGATTCCATCACGGCTATCACTGATCGGTCGGACACGGTCCGTCGAAAATCTCTTATCGAATCACCTGACCGGCATTGAATTTCATGCGTTTGGCATCTTTTATGGCAAATTGGCCGTTTACGAGAACATGCGCGATACCTGTTGGATAAACACAAGGTTCATGGATGGTGGATCGATCCGAAATGGTTTTGGGGTCAAAAATAGTGATGTCCGCCCGGCACCCCGATCGTATATATCCTCTATCTTCCAAGCCCAGTCTTTCAGCGGCCAGGCCGGTTACCCGGTGGACCGCGTCCTCCAGTGTGATGATTGATTCCTGGCGCACATAATGTTCGAAGAGCCGGGCGATCCAGCCGTATCCGTTCAGAGATCCGATCATGCCCGCAAGTTCCCCATACGGAGCCAAGGCGAAGGTATCGGAAATCACGCTGCATTCGGGTTGTTTCAGGCACAGGCGAACATCATCTTCTGAAAAGTTGTCGGAGGTCCACATCAGACTGTGCAGGTCATCGCCCGCTTCCAAAAGGAGATCGAAATAGGCATCATAGGGGTCGACACCGCGCTTGCGGCCGATCTCCTCAAATGTCATGCCGATCAAATCCTCGTGGCGGCTGGATCGCAGTAAAACGATTTTGTCCCATTTGCGGGCCGGAACCAGGAGCCAGACCGGATTTGGATTGTACTTCATTTTTTCCCGCTCCTCAGGATTTTGCAGGCGTTCAATCAGTTTATATTTGCCGCCGTCCAGGGCCCAGGCCGGCAGCGAAGCGGTCAGTTTGGTATGAGACCAGACAGTCGGCAGGACATCAAAAGCGACATCCGCCCCTGCTTCGCGGGACCAATGGATCATTTCCAGTGTGTGTTCCATGGCCTGGGGCGGGGCGCCAAATTTCGGCTGGATATGCGAAATTTGAAGCTTGACACCGGATATGCGCGCTAATGCCAGGGCTTCACTGAATGCTAAATCATAATACGCGTCCCGATTCCGGACATGGGTCGCATACAGTGCGTTGCGGCTGGCGGCCACTTCACACAACGGAGCGATTTCCTCCGGGCTCGAAGACTTCCCCGGCCAGTATTCGAGGCCGGTAGAGAAGCCGCCGGCACCTTCATCGAGCGAATTTTCCAGCAATTGCACCATTTTGTTGATTTCAGCCGGCGAAGCCGGCCGCCAGGCATCCTTCATGACGGCCCGGCGAATCGTTCCCTGGCCGACAAGAGCCATGACATTGATGCCCAATTGCTGCTGTTCGAGCCGCGATAAATATTCGCCAAAGGTCTTCCAGGAAATGTCCAAATCAGAAAAGCGGTCGGGGACCAGCACACTGTCTAACTCCGAATTCTCCAGCGGCGCCAAACTCGTTCCGCACTGACCGATGACTTCCAGGGTCACGCCCTGGTGGACCTGACTTTCGGCAGCACCGTTGATCAGCAGAGTAAAATCGGAATGGGTGTGAATATCAATAAAACCAGGGGCCACAATTAAGCCCTCGGCATTGATTTTTTCCTTGGCCTCGGCCTCGGAGAGCGCTCCTACTGCAGCTACACGGTCGCCGTTAATTCCCACATCGCTTTTGAAAGCTGGTTTACCGGAACCATCGGCAATTTTTCCGCCCAAGATAATAGTGTCAAACATCATGATTACGACCTCCCTAAGTGCGTTTATTCTAAAATTGAAAACCTGGTCCTCCCTCTCTCCGAGCTGTAAGCTCTACGAGCAGGAAGCCGAGGCTTGCAGAATTTATAGAGTGGACGCATAAACGTAAAAATTCTCATTATATCAGCATGATAAGATAAAATACTACTTGACTTTTTTTGATATAAGTACTACTAAAATCACTCCTTTTATAGGCCTAGTTCCCTAAAACT
>Ga0209743_1000546_pt1 | contig 11132 bp, 5 predicted proteins | sample OlaalgELextract2_FD_187378 | JGI IMG/M metagenome (GOLD analysis project Ga0209743, IMG submission 187378) | Olavius algarvensis symbiont microbial communities from Tuscany, Italy - Type G ELBA extract 2 (SPAdes) (version 2) | ecosystem: Host-associated > Annelida > Digestive system >...
CCGAGCACGTGCAAACCCCAGCCGGAGCGTTAACGTCACTTTCGCACACGATCCCAGTACTTCAACACGATCCCATGCAATAACGGGATCCCATCCTCGTCGCCAATATGTCAGGTTCCAAGGATCGCATGCACAACATTAAAATGCAAATGTAAACTTTATTGTGACAATTTCTGTAAACTCGCTGCCTAGAATTCTAACATATTTCTCTTCTTAATTAATAATAGTTCCTAGAGATGTTCATAAATTTCGAATTCCCTTACATATGCCCCCCTTTCTAAGAATGACTGATGGCTATATAAAAAGTCAGCAGTCATTGCTACAGTTAATGACAGTATTTAAAGTATTTAAACATGAGGCTTAAAATCAATGTATGTCCAACGTCTGAACGCTGTCTTCCAAAGTAATCTTGAACAGGATACACATGATCATGCAGTTCGACGACATAAGATCTTGTGAAATAGTTTTAAAACATCGCTATGTCAATAGTTGCCGACATTCGGATAACAGGCAGACCAGGAACTATTTGCATCACTTCACAGAGCAAACACCAACAGCAAATCGGTGTTAATGTCTCGTTCGTGGATTCCATTGACAATGACATCAGAAACAACTTTGAACACCATTTGCCGACTTTATTAACAAGTCTGAACAGTGCAGTTCTGAAAATTCAGCAGCTTCCCAAAACATCAGATTCATAAATCACTTGACGAGATAACATAACTTCCAGAAGTCTGGTAACATCAGAAATGAGTACATCAATCGGTATCAATCAGAACATCCATTGCATCGTCCATATCAGCTGGCGATATGAAGATAAAAAATCGGAATGTATGTGAGGTGTCGATAGTAGTCAACTGATAAACGTTCATATAAACTTTCTGATGGACCGTAATATCAATCCAGATGATACTTGGTGTCCAGTATAATTAATAGTCCAACTCCAGATATCCAAGAAGAAGAGGCACACACAACAGTTATAACAAACACACAACAATAGCATGGCATAACAAACAGTGTGCAAACAGTGTGCAGTTATCTGTCGTCGATTTTACAATGGTTATGCACATTCAATAATTGGTATGTTAGGCGCGGGATAGGCCATCGGCCAGCGCGTTTTTTGACCCCTTTATGTGTTTTAGCGTAATGTCATAGTCTTGTAGAGCTAGAGCCCATCTGGTGAGCTTTGCACTACGTGGTGCATTTTCAGCAAGGAATCGGAGGGGATTATGGTCAGAGACGACCACTACTGAAGCACCATACAGTAAAGTTCTGTACTTGCCCAAGGCCCAAATCACAGCATAGGCCTCCCTCTCTATTGTACTCCAATTGGACTGTGTGGGAGACAGTTTTTGGCTGCCATAAGCTACAGGATGTTCAGAACCATCCTCCGAGTGCAACTGCGCCAAGCAACAGCCTACCGCCGACAAACTTGCATCCGTGTATAACACAAACGGAGTATCAAATCTAGGAGAAGCTAACACTGGAGCATTACAAATTCGTTTCTTTAGCTCCTCAAAGGCAATGAAAGCTTCAGCACTGAGCTGGAATTTAGCAGGTGTCCTGTTGTTAGTAAGGTCAGTTAGTGGTTTAGCGACACGGGCGAAATCACGGATGTGAGCCCTGTAGAAAGAGAAGATACCCAACACACGCTTTACCTCAGATTTGGAGCAAGGCGCCGTCATGTTGGCCACTGCACTTGTTTTTGAAGGATCCGGGAAAAATTCGCCATTTCCAACTATAAAACCTACGAAAGGTACGCGTGTCTGCGCAAATTTGCACTTCGCTAAGCTGAGCGTTATACCAGCATCGCGGATTACGATGAGGAATTTCCTCAAGTGCAACAAGTGGGACTGAAAGTCCTTAGACATAGTCCAAGCGTCATCCATATATGCATCAGAAGTTTCACGAATCTGGTACAGGATGGTTTGCATAAGCCTTACGAAAGTACCTGGAGCATTTCTTAGCCCAAACGGCATTCTACACCACTGCCACACTCCATGATGAGTAACAAATGCCGATTTCCAGCGATCCTCAGGCTTAATCAATACCTGCCAAAAGCCAGATTTTGCATCACAGATTGATATACAGCTAGCACTAGACACTTTGTGGACACAATCTGTTAAGATTTTCATTGGCATAGGGTCTGGAACAGTAAAACTGTTCAGATATCGGAAGTCACAGCACAAACGCACCGACCTGTTTGGTTTAACTACACAAACAACACCGCTGGTCATTGGACTGTCTGATGGTTCAATAAACCCCAAGCGTAGAAGTTCATCAATTTGCCTCTCGATTTCAACCTTTAGTACCTCAGGAACTCTGTATGCTCTTGTTCGTTTAGGCACAAAATCAGGTGTGGTATGAATTGAATGTTGCACTTTGTCACAGAGGCCAGGGACCTCAGAGAAACAATCACAGAACTCGTCTAAAAGACACAATAACTGGTCCCTCTCTGTGGCGGTTAGGTGGTTAAGTGTCTCTTTATCCACCAGCTTACTAGGTAGAGCAGCTTGTTCAGCTTGTGTGGGAGCGACAGAAATATCCCCAAAATCCACATCACTATCATTCACAATGCCTACATTGTAAGAATGTAGCACCAGTTTACGCATACGATTTGCATGCAAGTGACGTCTACTACCATTTGGCATGGCAACAATGTAACTGTATGGGGAAAGAACACGCACAACTGTTCCCGTTTGCCAGCGAGCAAATGTTTTAGAACCACTGTCCTTCTCAAGGATAATCACCTCTTCATTTTCTTTGAATGTTTTGTCACATGTGTGTGCATTATAGTACTTAGCATATTGCTCTTGAGCTACACTCGTGTGTTTTTCTGCGAACTCACGTGTTACCTCCAAGTGTTTTCTCAGTTGACTGAGGTACTGCTCAACTGGTTTATTGGTCGGCAATGCTTGAAATCCAGACCAATGTTCCTTTAACAGGGCTAGCACACCTCTTGGTTGTACCCCATGCTGCATCATGAATGGTGATACCCCAGTAGTAGCATTCGGGACTTCCCTCATGCACCAGACTAAGAACGGTACAGCCTTATGCCATGAACGCCCATGCTCACGCATAGCAAAGTGTAACATGGATTTAAAGCTTTGATTGAACCTTTCGACTAAGCCATTTGCTTGACAATGATATGGAGTGATAAATCTTGGAGATACCCCCAAACGCGTTAAGAATTCAGTAGTAAGCTTACTACACAGGTTACTACCATTGTCCATAATAATGGTTTGGTAAACACCAGTGTTTTGAAACAGATCAATGAAACAGTCACATATAGCCTTACTCTGAGTAGACCTAAGCAAATATACTGTAGGCCATCTTGTGCAGGCATCGACTATGCAGAGCGCATGTGCGTGGCCTTGAGATGATACAGGGTCCAGCGGCCCAATAAGATCGGCGTGCGCCACCATAAACGGCAAAGTGGGTCTAACAATTGGTTTAATTGGAACATTGTCAGATACTTTCTGACTAGCTCTAAGTTGACATTCTCTACACCGTGCAAGAGTTTGAAATACCAGCTTTCTCATACCCGGAAAGAAGAAATGAAGTCTCAGTCTTTCTCTGGTTTTCTGTGCTCTCATGTGCCCTCCCGTCAGGGTTTGATGGGCTAATCTAACGACTTCATCACGACGGTTAACAGGTACCGCCAACTGTTCCACTGGAAGGCCTCCAACTGTATCTTGATGGTACAGCAAACCTTGCTTGATATACATTCGGCCTTTGTTTTGTTTAGCCATTGCCCAGTAAGGCGCTAGTGTTTGATCATCCTGCTGTTCTTTTATCAGCAACTCTAAGTTACTAGGATTCGTTATCTCTATCGGTGGAAGGTCAACATTGTCCACCTCATGATCTTGGTCAAGATCATCATCACTAGCGATACTACAAGAATCACTGTCACCATTCAATAGTGTATGTATTGCCTGACATTCAGAGCCATAAGAATCGGTAGCATCACAAATATTACAACTACCAGCTTTGACATCATGACATTCATTATAATTATCAGGAGGACTGTTTTCAGTAACGACATATACCTCACCATATGCATGCAATTCACTAGCTGCATGTGCAGGTAGCAACATGTCACACTCTTTGGATGCCAGCGCATCGGTTAAAGCAAACACTACTGGGATAAATGGCGTCTCAATACCAGGCTGCCGCGGTAGCAGCCTAACACGTAGAGTTGACAGCTCAGCATCCACACACTCACCGAATGCACCCTGTAAGCGGGTTTTCCCCAACGATTCACGCAACTGAGGCGGTATCACTGAAATCTTAGCAACTGCTACCATAGCTCCTGTATCTATCATGGCATGATAAGGTTGTTTACAACCTTCTAATTCAACTGCGACATACGTGAGGGGTGATGTTATACTTACGCCCTCATCAGATATCATACGAGCCATGAACGTTTGTTCAAGATCAAAAAACATATCTTCACTGGGTGATTTTCCGATATTTACTCGTTCAGTTACTTGAATTGCCGCCCGTGGTGGGTCAGCTACAACACACCTGTTTATTTGGTTCGTCAGCACTGAATCAGTGTTCTTACAAGCAGCAGCATCAGTGGTTCCGCTGTAATCATCCGGTGTCATGCGAGTATAGTTTACTGCATGCGGAGTATGCAAAGTACCAGGGTTTTTGTGAGCACTGGATTTGTGGCCAACTTCTCCACATTTCCAGCATCTCAGTGGTGTTTTATCGACTGGAGGTGATTTACCTGAAAAATTACGTTTACCAAATTGACTCTGGGTTGGCATCGGGTTTCCAGCCCTTACAGACAATGCCGGGTCACTTGCCCTGGCCACACCAACACCAGTAACAGAATTAGTTTTTAGGTCACTCTGACGCCGGTCAAAGCGAGGACTACTTGGTTTAGTAGTGTCACCTCCATCACGATTACCACGTTTATGATCAAACCTGGGACCTGGGTTGACTCCAACGGTAACCGATTGTCCCTTGTAGCGGCCATCGGCCCAAAAGTTTGACTCATAGTCATCAGCCAACCTAGCTAGATCTTGAGCAGAAATATTTGGGTCCTTTTCTGCTAACAAGCAGTGCTTAAGGTTTGCCAGAGGAAGTGTGTCCCTTAACTTGTCACAGACACACAAATCAGCGAGTTCTTCAACAGATTTACAATTCCGAGAATTGGTGTAATACTTAAACGAGTTAGCAAGCCGTGAAGTAAAAGCTACCCATGTTTCTCCAGGATTTCGTACAGCATGTACAAAGCGAGCCCGATACTCTCTTGGCCCCAATTGATGCTGTTTCAGCAAGTATTCCTTTAATTTGGTATAGTCATTTTGCTCGACAAGTGGCAGTTTGGTAATCAAAGATTTTGCTCGAGCAGTTAATTGAGGTACCAGAAGCTTGGCTTTTAATTCATTGGGCACCCCATAGGTCTCCCAAATATTATCGACTGCATCAAAATATGCTGGAAGCTCACCAGCTTCTTGTGGCATTTTGTACAAAGCATACTGCACAGCCTGCCCATAGCGTTTAGTCTTAGCTATGATATTTTCTTCCCTCAGAGCACGCGCTTGCTGCTGACTGTCATGCAACCCCTGCTGCATTTCTATCACCTTTGACTGCATTTCCATTTGCACTCGCAACTGCCTCTCTTGCATATCAAGTTGCATCTGCAACTGTTTTTCCTGCAGTTGAAATTGTCTTTCTTGCTGGTCTCGTTGAAGCTGAAGCTCCATCAGCCTCACTTCGGCATCAGTAACCTGAGCGTGTTTAGTTTCTGCAGTTTTTACCATGGTATCATCGCCACGGTACATTACCTCCGCCATTGTTGTTAACAATGTTTCTCTATCCATAGCATAAATTTCCTCTTCATCAAGCCCGACCCGCATTAGGCGGCCTTGAATTCTCTCCGATGACATTTTACGCAAATTTGCCTGTTGTTCGGCAGCGAGTTGTTCCATACTTGCAATCTGTATGCAAAGTTAACTACTTTACACTGCTAGTAGGTACTAGTTGCATGCACTAAAATGCAATTGACGCACTTCACAGGTAATGCTGTGATATTACCAGCCACTAATGTGACACCGTATGTAGTAACAGGCCAAGCAGCCACAGACAGTAAAATAACAGGCCAGGAACAGGCCACAACTGTCAAAAATAAATAAAACACTGGTACTCAGACCAGAAATACAGGCGAAATACAGGCCACAACAGTGCCAGGTCGGGAGAAAATCCCTTCACTGCTAATTCACTGGTTAACGGCAGCTATCAGGTCTATTTTAGACCAAACGCGCACACTGGCGAAAATATCCCGGTGCCCGAGCACGTGCAAACCCCAGCCGGAGCGTTAACGTCACTTTCGCACACGATCCCAGTACTTCAACACGATCCCATGCAATAACGGGATCCCATCCTCGTCGCCAATATGTCAGGTTCCAAGGATCGTATGTACAACATAGTAAAATGTAAAACTTTATTGTGACAATTTATGTAAACTCGCTGCCTAGAATTCTAACATGTTCATTCTCTCTAATTAATAATAGTTCGTAGAGATGTTCAGATATTTCGAATATCGAAATTCCCTTACACCCTCTGCCAAAGGGACGGCTCCAATTGTGTGAAGTTCAATAAAAATAACAAAATTGTCACTTGTTTTGCGCTCTTAGTCGAGAATCATTAAAGCTACTAGTGCCTCAACTTTTTTGTGAAGATGATGGCCAAGGCCAAGTTGCCCCCTATCAAAATTTTATCCTCATGGGGCAAAATTTTTGGGCTGCCCCACATTTTTTTGTGGCCATCCAACAGAACCTCTTGGCCCCTTATAAGTGGTCAAAACAGCAGAACAAACTATTCACCAGACAGAATTTTTCATCCCGAGCAAAAATAAAAATAAAATGAGTTATGAGAATTTCCCAAGACCGAAAATTTGACTTTTGGTGCACAATAATGTCTTCTATGAAGTGGCCAAGTTTGGTTCAAATCGGGTGGTAAATTGAATAGTATGGTCTAAAAAGCAGAAACAGTGAGCCATCCTGGTGAAAATGAAGGCAGCTGTACTAATACTATTGGACCACCGACCAAGGATAGTTGAATAATGGAGACAGCTGATGTAAACTACTCTACATTTAAGTATCTTCTTTATATGTTGAGACGGTTTAACTTTGCTGAAAATTGATCGGCTTGGTGGACAATTCGCTACTGTTGCCATTTTGTACCACACTCTTTAATTTGTCTGCCACTGTCACGATCACACGACTGTCTCAGCCACCCGGCGATTGTAGCTTCCAACTGTTTGTTGCTTTGCACAGCAGTTGCAAACGAGCAAAGACACAATATGTATTACATTTATTAACCCATTTGTGCTAAAAGTCGAAAAATTTATCCAAAATTGTTAAATTAGAGCACACTAAAACAGGGAAAATTATGGAAAAAAATTAACATGTGCTTGTGTAGATTATATGGTGGCTCAAAGTTGTGTCCCTAAAAAGTGACTGGGCATTAGCGGACATGTGTCTTTGTGCAACTGGTTAGATACGGGATATTCTGACTACGTGAAGCTGTGTCATGCACAAGACTACAGAACTTGTATGCAGATGTTAACTTACTAAGCAAGTAGTCACAAACGGAGATTCATATTGTAAATATTTTGCAGAAATACTAATATATAGTCACTCACGATCACACTGAATGTCTGGTAAATGTGCAAAGTGTTTCGTAGGTTTGCATATTGACTGTTTTGCTGGTTTCTAGAATGTGAATGCGCACAATTTTCAGTATGTGCTCAGTTCACATTCTAGTGTGGAAACCAGCAAAACAGTCAATATGCAAACCTACTGAACACTTTGCGCATTTCTTGTACACTTTCATGTTGCACACAGCACATCTGACTTTGGTTGGGTTTCTTTCTATGAAATGCCCAACAATGGGCAATGTCACACTAGTGCTTTCGGGTTACTGGACTGACGGTGGCAGAAGTGTGGTTGCGGTTGCAGCATAATGCTTTGCATAGTAGACTTTGTACACTCCTCTGATAAACTGCAGATGTGAGAGAGGAAGTGTAGCTGCAGCCGCGGACTCGCAATACAGAAGCCAAGCATTATGCATCGCAACCTGAAGGAGGTATGCTACAATAGGACAATACCATTTGCAAGATCTGATACCAATTCTATACTGTGCAATGTTTTAGTCCAAAGGATCAACCCCACCTATAAATTTATTATACTGGGAGACAACAAGTGGTTGATCTATTTCGATTTTTGCTTTAGCAGCATTAGACCAATGCTTGGCTTTTGACAGTGGATTGACACCATTGCAGTTTGAAACTAAGCTCACAGGTTTGCTGTCCATCCAGCGAATCAAAACTATGTGGCTTGCAGAGTCATATGCATAGTCACATGTGCCTCTGCTAGACTTGGACAGATCAGCCATTGCACACCCTTTTAGCCTATTTATGCATATAGTGCCTGTACCACCTGTTTCATATTGTGATATTATCGAAATAAAGTTGAAAGTGAATGTCATATGGGAGTGGAGAAATCAGCTTCAAGACTACAGATCCTCCCACGCTGATCTCCCCATAATCAGATTTTGCAGCACCTTGATAAGGGTCAAATTGAATGAGATATCCCAGAGGAGTTGTCAGACACCACATCTTATAACCGAAGCCAGTGGTTCCTCACACAGTTCATATTGTAGCCGTCCCATTAAATGGGACGCTAGGCACGACAGGCCTGGGCAACCACTAAAACGCTATAAAGTAAACCAAATTAACTAAACTATCATTATAATCTATTGGAAAGTCACAACACATGTATTATGTCACAAAAACTGATATAAAAACTGATATAATTCATGCTAAAATGATAATACTGAACTAATAAAAAACACTGAATAATAAAACTTAGAATTATGCTGTAATTGCCAATACTATTTCTATGTGCAAATTTCTTTGGCTTACTCAGCTGCAGTCTAGAACCAGTAATATTGACAAAATGTCACTCGTTTGCTCCAGTAATATTACATGCAATACTTACTTAGATCAGTCACACAACTACTACTGCAATAACAATGCAGCTGCTTTATCTTTATCACATAAAAAGTGACAGTAACCAAATTTGCAAATAGTAATACTGGTATAATTGATATCATGTCATATAAAATGCAACTGATCTGTTCGAAGTGACAACGCTAGTACAATGATATAAAACATGCAGTCCTGTGCCTATTAGATAATACTGATATTGATAGCTCACAAAATGTGTTGAACACTCAGCTGGTAAACACTGTGAAATAACGCTAGCATCACTACTAACAGAGGACAAGCAGTCATGCAGCCTAATTTACAGTTTACAAGTGATGAAATATGGCGAAGCAGACATCCAGATGCAGTCCAACATTACACTTGGAGCACTGCTTCTTGACCTCCTCTTGCAATGCGTGTTTCAGGTGATCTGCAAGCAGTTGGTTTAAAAAAAGTGATGTTATTACATCTGCTATACCATCCACACCGCTTTGGTTTTTAACTCGTCCTGCTATTAGTTTCACTCTACACTGCTCAGACAAAAGCAACACTCCTCCGGAATGTCGTAATTGCAGCAATGAAAATCACTTGCATAAATGTCCCCAACAGCGAATTATACATCAATCAAATGTCAAATATTTTGTCACTGTGAGAACCTGTAAGTTAAATCAACCAGTCTAAGAACAGCTTCCTGCAAAGACTTGTAATCGCCGTGCACTGCTCGACTTAGCAGGAGAGGTAGGGGCGGTGTGTCACGCCCAAATTGCGTTTCACAAGCCCGGCGATTGCAGTCCGCTATAAATGGATCACGCCCGAAGTTTGCATCACTTGTCAACACTGTTCCAAGATCACGTCGATAGTTTTCCGCAGCAATAACAGCAGGGGGGAAGCAGTCCTCTTGCACAGGTGCTGCCATGTTGAATTGACTTAGAACATTCGGAATGCCTTTGCCTGTTAAAACAACAATGGCAAGAGTTCAAAGTAATGTGATAAAAGGCCGCATCGTCGCGTGTGCAAATTTTGAAAACGCGGATATGGGGATTCCGCCCCCTCCCCCAAATTTCCCCCTTCCCCTTCGGTGATCCGACCCCCGACCTAACGCATTGTTACTTGGGCCCACCCCAGTCCGCAACCCAAATGGCATCTCGATCGGTTCAGCCGTTTTAAAGTTATGGCCTTTAGAGTCTGCCTCTACTTTACAATGGGGCGGGATTTGTCCCCCCAAAAAAATTCCCCTTTCCCTGGGGTTCCCTGGGACCCGGCCCCCGACCTAATACGTTGTTACTTGGGCCCACCCCAGTCCACAACCCAAACGACATCACGATCGGTTCAGCCGTTTTTGCAGGGCTCATGGTTGTGACCAACGGACAGACCGACAAACCACGCTACATCGATCGCAACAGGCCGCATCTAACTGCATTACGATGCAGCCTAAGAATGGATATATTTATTGATAGGCATAGGCATAATTGTAGGTGGTATGCGTACCCCCCCCCCACTCTTAAGCGCTGCTAAAGTGGCCAAACAGTACCATTCTCAGTGACCTTGGGTGATCTTAAATGCCATTTCTGTTGTTTTACGTCTTATAAATGCAATACGTGCTTACGGTGCTTTTACATACATACATACATACATACGTTCTTTTTTAATCATACATTGCTTATAACTTTTACTGTCCTCACTGAGTTAAAGGACTGTACTACACCACAGGCAGTCACGTACCCTGAAGAAGTGGTAATACTCAGGAAATTGCACAAGATAAGAGACACAGTTAGTACTTCACTTTATGTCAATGGAAGGCTGAGATACCATGGCAAATAAACGAAACAGAACGTTGAAAAGAAGTAGTGTGGCCTATGAAATGTAAGCCGACATAAAAGTTATTTGGTTTTAACGTAAATTTATGCAAGGTTCACCTTACCCACCTGGTACTCGATGAGCATTCCATGACTCCACAAACTGTTGAATGCCCACCTCAGCCAACTGGATACAAAGGTTTGACAAACAAAATTTAGTCACATCATCACAATCTTCAAAAACCCGTGGTGCTGGGCCTTCAACTCGCTCACCCCAGATACCAAGATCGAGTCCTGACCAGTCTGAAAGCAGGAACAAGTCTGGCGAGAAT
>Ga0209743_1000548_pt1 | contig 11099 bp, 13 predicted proteins | sample OlaalgELextract2_FD_187378 | JGI IMG/M metagenome (GOLD analysis project Ga0209743, IMG submission 187378) | Olavius algarvensis symbiont microbial communities from Tuscany, Italy - Type G ELBA extract 2 (SPAdes) (version 2) | ecosystem: Host-associated > Annelida > Digestive system >...
AGTTTTAGGGAACTAGGCCTATAAAAGGAGTGATTTTAGTAGTACTTATATCAAAAAAAGTCAAGTAGTATTTTATCTTATCATGCTGATATAATGAGAATTTTTACGTTTATGCGTCCACTCTATAGGTCAAATCTTGATACCATGAATATACCTGCCATTAAATCAGCTGTCGCTTCAAGTTTGGTATTTTTATTTCTCCTGTCAGGCTGTGTCAGCCAGAATGAGGTTGCCACCATCGACAATCGCTTATCCGAATTGGAAGTGCGTAATGCCGAAACCCGCAAAAAAGATGCGGCCTTAAAAAACAATATGCAAAGCCGTGAAGGCGAAGAACAGGCCCTGCGGCGTCAGGTCGCCGCCCTGCGCCAGCAGGTCGTTGCGCTCAACGAAGAAATTCGTGTAATCACCGGCAGGATCGAAGCGATTGAATTTTCCATGGGGCGCCAAAAACAAAAAGACGCTGAGAACGACGGCAATAGACAGGCGCGGTTGGGCCAGTTGGAAGCTTCCGCCAGAACGAACGACGAGCGAATCGGCCGTATAGAACAATATTTGAACTTTGAAACATCCAAACCGGCAGCGCCAACCGAGAAAACCGCGGCCAAAATCGTACCCGTCAGCAAAGCCCCCCAGGATTTTGCCGAAGATGAGATTTACCGACAGGCGAAACAGGCTTTTGATCAGGGTAATTCCGATTCAGCCCGCAAAAAATTCAATGAACTCATCGAGCGGTATCCCAAATCGGAGCGGGCTGACAATGCCCAGTTCTGGATCGGTGAAATATATTACCGCGAAAAATGGTATGAAAAAGCCATTCTCGAATATCAGAAAGTGATCGAGAACTATCCCAAAGGCAACAAGGTGCCGGCTTCTCTTTTAAAGCAGGGGTTTGCGTTTTTAAACTTGGGAGATAAAGCCAATTCTCGACTCATCCTGCAGGAGCTGATTAAAAAGTATCCAAAAACAAACGAAGCCAAAATTGCGAAAGATAAACTAAAGAACTTAAAGTAATCGATACAAGGGATGATAACAATCATCGGTATAGATCCTGGCCTTGCGGCAACCGGTGTCGGAATCGTTCAGGGTAGTGGCCACAACATCACAGGCTATTCCTTCGGCAGCATTAACACCCTCAAAAGCAATTCTTTGCCAAATCGTCTCGATCATGTCTATTCAAAACTATTTCAAATCTTAGATGATAAAAAGCCCGATCTCATGGTTGTGGAAGACGTGTTTTCCCTGGCCAAGTATCCCAAATCCGGCATAACCCTGGGACAGGTGACCGGGGTCGTGATGCTGGCCGGTTGGCAGGCCGGAGTGTCTACAGTGGAAATTCCCGTGCGGGAGGCGAAACAGGTATTGACCGGCAACGGTAATGCCAGCAAAATGCAGCTGGAAGAGTCCGTGCGGCACCGGCTGAAGCACCAGTCTCCCATAAAACCCTATCACGCCTCAGACGCCCTGGGGCTTGCCCTTATCGGTTTTTACCGCTATTATGAAAACTATGATTGAATTGGGAAGACGGAATTGTCCAATTGCGGATTGCGGATTGGGGATTGGGGATTGATAGGCATGGGGCATGGGGCGAATATCAACTTAATCAACTTAATCAACACAATCAACTATCATTATGATTGGATATCTGGAAGGGAAGTTGTTGAAGAAAGAGGAAGAGCGTGTCCTGCTGCTGGCGAATCAGATCGGCTATGAAGTGCTGCTCCCGGCGGTTGTCATGAAATCCCTGCAATCAAAAAATGTCGGCGATCAAATTTCGCTGTATATATTTTTTCAGCAAACCGAGCGGCAGCCCAAACCCGTTTTGATCGGTTTTAATCTCGAAGTTGAAAAAGAATTTTTCCAGTATTTTATTTCTGTGGAAGATATCGGGCCGCTTAAGGCGGTCAAGGCCTTAAACGAACCCATCCGAGAAATTGCGAGTGCCATTGAAGCCAGTGATATCGCCAAGCTCACCCAGCTGAAAGGCATCGGCCGCCGCACCGCCCAAAAGATCATTGCTACTTTGGAAGGCAAAATGGGCAAGTTTGCCCTGATCCAACCGTCGGAACAGCCGGATACGCCCCCGCTCGATGATTTTACCAAGCAGGTTCTGGATGTGATGATAAAACAACTCGGCCATAAACCGGCTGATGCCAGGAAGATGATCACCAAAGCCATGAAGCGCAATGACGCGATTGCTTCGGCAGAAGAACTGTTCGATGAAGTGTACAAAGGGGAAAGGGATGAGAATTGAATATTGAAAATTGAATAATGAATAATTGTGGATGTCGCTTCGCTCCGTCAATTATAAGCCGGTCACCTGGAAAGTAAAGCGCTATAGCGGCTGTCATTTCTGCGAAGACTGGAATCCAGTAGAATAGAAATCGATCGTCGGAGTGTAATTTTTATCCATATTAGGTAAAGTATCACCCGGCTTTCAAAAATTAAATCGATTCGCCGAAGGCGAACCATAAATCTTCAATCTTCAATCTTCAATATTCAACCATCATATGCCTGCCACATCAGCATTAAAATAGCGGGCAGACTATATTTACCCTTTAATTTTGAGAGTGCTCTACCATGTCCGATGATGTCTTTTCGTATTCTTCCGACAAACAGGAAATCCTTTCCGGCGGGTCGATTCAGGAAGATCAGGAACCGGAAATATTATCACTGCGCCCGGAATATTTGTCCGATTACGTGGGACAGGCCGAGGTGGTTGAAACCCTCAAGATTGCCATCGAGGCCTCCATGCAGCGCCGCGAACCCATTGATCACGTCCTGCTGCATGGCCCGCCGGGTCTTGGTAAAACAACCCTGGCCCATATCATTGCCAATGAGATGGGGGGCAACTTAACCGTCACCTCCGGACCCGCACTGGAGAAAGGCGGTGATCTGATTGGACTGCTGACCCACCTGGAGAGCGGCGATATCCTTTTTATCGACGAAATTCACCGCATCCCGAAAGCCGTGGAAGAATTCCTCTATCCGGCCATGGAAGACTTTGCCATAGACTTTGTTTTCGATAAAGGGGTGCATGCCCGCAGTCACCGCTTTCAATTAAAACGCTTTGCTCTGGTCGGTGCGACAACCCGGGTGGGGTTGCTCACCGCACCGTTGCGCGACCGCTTCGGTATTTTTCGCAATCTGGATTTTTATGCCGAATCCGATTTGGTGAAAATTACCAAGCGCTCAGCGGCGCTGCTCGGTATTGCAATCGGGGACAAGGCGGCCGTCGAGCTTGCCAAACGGTCGCGGGGAACCCCGCGGATTGTCAATCGACTTTTAAAGCGGGTCAGGGACTACAGCCAGGTCAGGGCCGACGGCAACATCACCATTGAAACGGTCGGCGCGGCACTGAGACTGGAAGGGGTCGATGAAAAAGGCCTGACCGATCTGGATCGCCGCTACCTCAATACCATCATCAAGTTTTACCACGGCGGACCGGTGGGAATTGAAGCCATCGCGGCGACTTTGCAGGAGGAATCCGATACTCTGGTGGACATTATCGAGCCCTATCTGCTGAAGATTGGTTTTCTAACCCGTACGTCTTCCGGCAGAAAAGCATCCGAGGAATCCTTCCGGCATCTGGGGTTTAAAGTCCAGACGAAGATGTTTAGTTAGGGAGGTTCAGGGTTCAGAGGTTCAAGGTTCAGGGGTTCAAGGTTCAGGGGTTCAGGGTTCAGGGGTTCAAGGTTCAGAGGTTCAGAGTTCAGAGGTTCAGGGTTCAGAGGTTCAAGGTTCAGAGGTTCAGGGTTCAGAGTTCAGAGGTTCAGAGGTTCAGAGGTTCAGAGGTTCAAGGTTCAGATGTTCAGAGGTTCAGGGTTCAGGGGTTCAGGGTTCAGAGGTTCAAGGTTCAAGGTTCAGGGGTTCAGGGGTTCAAGGTTCAGGGGTTCAAAGGTTCATGGTTCAAAAGTTCAATGGTTCAGAGATCCGGGATTCGACCCTAATTGAGCGAACAATACAGAGCCTCTGAACCTTTTAACCATTGAACCCGGAACGGTCATAGACATGCCCATCATCACACTGCTTACTGATTTCGGCTACCGGGACGAATACGTCGGGTTGATGAAAGGGGTCATTTTATCCATCAACCCCACGGTGACCCTTGTCGACATCACCCACGCGATCGATAGTCAGGATATCTTGCAGGCCGCCTATGCGATTCATTCCGCCTATCGCTATTTTCCCGCAGGCAGCGTCCATTTAATTGTCGTGGATCCCGGAGTCGGCACCGGACGTTCCCTGCTGGCCCTTGAGATGAAAAAACAATTTTTTGTGGCACCGGACAACGGGGTACTGACCCTTTTATTCGGTGAACACGATGAAACCCGCCTGGTTCGGCTCTCGAACGCGGACTACTTTTGGGAGACCGTCAGTCGAACCTTCCACGGCCGTGATATAATTGCACCGGTAGGAGCCCACCTATCTCAGGGGACCGATCTTTATCAATTGGGTGATGCAATCTCGCCGGCCGAGGCCGTCCGGTTAAAGGATATTGAACCTCAAAGAGCGGATACCGGTGAGATTACCGGAACCATCGTGTCGGTCGATCATTTTGGCAATTTGATTTCGAATATTCATCATCAGATGCTAACGCAGATCGAGCAATTTACCGCTGATAACCGGGTGATTATCCGGATCGGATCGCATGTCATCCCAGGAATTTGCCGGACCTATGCCGACGTCCCGCCCAATAAGGCACTGGGACTAATCGGAAGCCGCGGTTATCTTGAAATTGCCGTAAATAAGGGCAATGCTGCCCGGAGATTGAATGTCGGCAAGGGCGATACGGTGCAGGTGAAAATTTGACAAGTCACGGGCAACGTGTTTGAATATAAGTTTAAAAAATGGATAATTTCAGCCTAAAAAATAAATACGGGGCGCGTTCAGTAAAAATCGGTAAACGATCCAAACCGGATAAACGCTGGACCATTCTGTTTATCGGGAAGCACGGTAAAACCATAGCAGTTGATCGGTTTAAAGGCATGGTGTTATTCACCTGTCTGGTTTTGTTCATATCACTGGCGACTGCGGCCGGTCTGCTGTATTTTAGCCTCAACATTCGGCAGGAAAACCAACAGCTCAGATCGAATTTTCAGGAATTAAAAGCACAAATCAAAGCTATACGCTATGAAAAAGACCTCCTCATGACCCAATTGGTTTTGGCTGAATCCCAATCCAGGACAGGGCCGGCTGCAATAACGCCGAAACCGGTCGAATCGGCATCATCGCAAAAAGATGTCATTGGATTTAAGGAAAGCAAACAACCCGACCGACCAGAGAAGATCCCGGAAAACTTAGCGCTTGAGAAAAAAGACGAGCCGGCGGCGGCGGTAGCCCGGGCCGAATCGGGATCCAGTGTTGCCGTCGAGGATTTCAAGATATTCCCCAAAGTGGACGAGAAATTGTTAAGAGTCCAGTTTAAAATTAAAAACACCAGTCCCAACTCCCAGCGTGTTGCCGGACATGCAATCGTGGTGCTGAAAGGGGAACAACGCCAGCAGAATAAATGGCTGGCAATGCCGAGAATTACTTTGTCAGATGGAAAGCCGACCGGCAAGCAGCGTGGATACACCTTCGGTATTAACTATTTTAAAACCATGCGGTTTAAGTCCAGGCTTCCGAAGTCACCGGAAATATATCAGAAGGCGACCGTTTTTATATTCAGCGGGGCGGGTGATTTATTACTCGAGCAGGAATTTCCGGTGAACCTCTCCGCACCTTCTGCATCTTCTCAGACATCGTCATCCTCTTCCTCAGCACCTGCTTTGGATGACTGATGACAGAGGTTTTCGATTGCGGATTGCGGATTGCGGAATGCGGAATGCGGATTTAGAAGTCAAAAGACAGAGAACAGCAAACGGAGGCCGGATGACAGAGGTTTTCGATTGCGGATTGCGGAATGCGGAATGCGGATTTAGAAATCAGAAGACAGAGAACAATTAACAGAGGACAGAGGACAGATGACAGAAGTCGGAGGACAGAGAACAGATGACAGAGGTCAGATGTCGGATGACAGAGGACAGATGACAGAAGTCGGAGGACAGAGAACAGATGACAGAAGTCAGATGTCGGATGACAGAGGTCAGAGGACAGATGACAGAAGTCGGAGGACAGAGTACAGATGACAGGGGACATATATCAGACGACAGAGTATAGTGTCAGAGAACAGATAGCGTAGGGTCGGCCACCGTACCGAATCCGCTGATAGCGGAACCCTGCTGTCCCTAACATGAGTTTCACACGGGAAGTTGTTCATTTATAACAAAGTCGATCCTGACACCAGGCGGATGGCGCATCGCATAAATCTGAACCAGCACGTCAAATGCTGAAGCAGGGTAATGGGATTTCCTAACCCTATGCACTATGCCCGTTGCTCCATGCTATTAGATTCCGACTCTGTCTCTCCTGAGCTCGGCGAAGGCCGCATTCCGACTTCAAAGGGCCTTCCACTTTCCGTATTCCGACTTGGGGTCAATCCCCGGCAACCATCAATTCCAAAAAATCGGTCAGATCCACCTCGACATTTTTAAAATTATCAAAGGTGACATCTGAAAAATTCAGTTTCAGTTTTTCTCGGAGGATTTCGAAAATTTGGAGGTAGTTGAGCAATATTCTCTGATCCCATTGTAAGCCGAGTCGGGCGGCAAAATCCATGATATCAGTCTGCTGTCCCTCTATTTCGAGAAATTCACCGTAGGGCATGCTGTCCAGGCAGAATTGGGTATGGTTCTGCACCAGGGTTTCGCGCTGTTTTTCATATACCTGTTCACGATGAAAGCCGACTGCTTCCAAAATTAAATGCATGGTGTCGAAGTCGTTGACCTCGACTTCCAACTCCTTCATAATTTTAAACTGGCTATTTCCTTGCGCTGGAGTGGATTTATATGTCAACTTGACCTTTCGGTCTCGGCGCAGACGCAAAAGCGATTTGTTGCTTTTTAAGGTCCGGCCGGAATCTTCAAACCGGACATTGCTTTCAAATATGCACCCCCGGGATTCAGCCCCCAGTTCCAGAATGCTGCGACGGATGGCAGCCGGGTCTGCAAGATAAAATTTGATTTCAGTTTCCAGCTGGTTCATAATCCTGTCTGTATTTGCTTGCAAATGAGGCAAGCCTGCTTATATTACAGCCTTGATTTTGCACTAAAATTGAGGATCTGTAAATAGCGCAGCTGCATTTTTTTAGGTACTCCGACTGTATTTTTTTCTTGACACCGGTTGAATAATTGTTTAAGTTCGCTGATTCATTAAAACTAGGAGTGATTGGACGTGAAAAAATATACATACAGTGCGAAAAATTCGGATAATGAAGGCCGGTGGTGCGTTGTAGATGCCAGTGGCGCAGTGCTCGGCCGACTGGCCACCACGATCGCATCGCGCCTGCAGGGCAAGCACAACCCGCTTTACACCCCGCATGTTGATATCGGCGATTGGATTGTCGTGATCAATGCCGACAAGGTGACGCTGACCGGCCGGAAAATGGATCAGAAAAACTACTACCGTCACAGTGGCTATATCGGCGGGCTCAAGTCGACGACGGCCAGAGAGCTAAAAGAGAAACGTCCCGAAGACCTGGTGCGAATCGCGGTCAAGGGCATGCTGCCGAAAAACAGGCTGGGGCGCAAACAGTTTAAAAAGTTAAAAGTGTATGCCGGCAATGAGCATCCTCATCAGGCACAAAATCCCGAGGTTTTGGAAATCAATTAATTTTTATATATTAGGGGCAATAGATGCAGCAAGAAAACGTTTTTTATGCAACCGGCAGACGCAAAACGGCCATTTCCCGGACCTGGATAACACCGGGCAGCGGTCAGGTTACCATCAACAATCTTCCGGCGGAAAAATATTTTCCCGTTGAAACCACCCGCAAGGATATGACCGAACCCTTCAAAATCACCAATACCATGGGCGATTATGATGTCAAGGCAACGGTAGTCGGCGGCGGAGTCGCCGGGCAGGCCGGCGCCGTTCGGCACGGCATAACGCGGGCCCTCGTTTTGGTCAATCCCGATTTCAGGCTGGCGCTTAAAAGAGCCGGTTTCATTAAACGGGATCCCAGAGTCAAGGAAAGAAAAAAGTACGGCCAAAAAGGCGCCAGAGCCCGGTTTCAGTTTTCCAAGCGATAGAATATTTTTATTTGGTTGTCTAAAAGGGAATAGGTCCAGACCTATTCCCTTTTTTTATGGAATCCATCCGACCTTATTTCGCCTCGATCCCAATCTGGCTATACCGGAAATATCAGCCGCAAAGGCACTATGCTTTTTCCTATACTTCGTTTGGAAAAAGTAGCCCTGGCGGGGCGGCAGAGACGAAGGTCTTAGGTTTCAGGTGTCAATGTTCAGGTGTCAGGAGACCGAGGTGCTATATCCTGACACCTGAACACTGACACCTGAAACCTTTGAATGTCAATGCAAGTGGTAACATCGACAACAAAATGTCGATATGACTTCACCAAACGCTTAAGCCCTGATGACAATCCCTTGTAATGCGCCTTGATTTGTGGCATACCCAAGTAAAGATTCGGGCCCGGAGAACCCGGTTTTGGCTCAGACCATAGTGGTGATGAAGGCAGCAACTTTTATTTGCAGTGTATAGGTTTCAGGTGTCAGCAACTGAAGTCGACCTACTGGATGGGCGTCGCTCATGAATTGGATTTTTTTCACCGCTGGTGGCTTTCAACCTCAACCCAAGCAGGGTTCAGAACTCAGCTCGCCCTGGGCTCCGGCTCGCAGCGCCTATGCCTCGGAGAGTGCGATTTGACTGTTTTTTGAAGGTCTCTGCCAAAGTTCCCGATAATGTCTCATTTTCCAGATTCATGAATGGTTCGGTCTGGGCCGGGGGTTTCGTTTTCTACTGACACCTGAAACCTGACACCCGAAACCATTAATACTTTAGACAGCTGGCATAGCCAATTTTCTCTGACCTGGTGCAACGGACTAGGTCGTCGTTTTTAAATCGAACACAAGTATTTCAAGTTGGAAATTTTGTATATGGAGGTAATATAATGCCGGTTAGCAAAATCGACCTTAATTCCGATGTCGGGGAAAGTTTTGGGAATTATAAACTCGGGCTGGACGAGGAGGTCATCCCGTTGATCAGTTCCGCCAATGTTGCCTGCGGTTTTCACGCCGGTGATCCGGCGGTCATGAAACGGACGATTGCCACTGCCAGAAAAAATGGCGTTGCCGTCGGCGCCCATCCGGGATTTCCGGATCTGATCGGTTTCGGCCGGCGTGCCATGGACGCCTCCCTGGAGGAGATCCATGATTATGTGCTCTACCAGGTCGGTGCACTGCAGGGAATGGCCAAAGCCCAAAACCTTAAGCTGCAGCATGTAAAACCCCATGGCGCGCTATACAACATGGCGGTTCAAAATAACGACATCTGGGATGCCGTCGCCCGGGCGATTGCGGCGTTGGATCCAAGTTTGATACTATTTGTCCTGGCCGGATCGAACCGTAAAGACCTGGAAGCCATCGGCGCCAGGCACGGCGTTCGCGTGGCCTTCGAATTTTTCGGTGACCGGGCCTACAATACCGATGGATCTCTGGTATCCCGCAAAGAGCCCGGGGCCGTAATCCACGACCACGAAGCCGTGGCCGAAAAAGTATTGAAAATGGTTAAAGAGGGCCGGGTGGTTTGCAAGGACGGCTCTGAAATCGATATGGCGGCCGACACCATTTGTGTTCATGGTGATAATCCGTCCGCCCTGGCGTTGGTTAACAACATTCGTCAGAGTCTGGAATCGGCAGGTGTAGAGGTTGCGGCACCGCAAACGTTCCTTTGATTCAAATTTTAATATCGGCAATTGGGAGTTATTCTTTAATGGTTAATAGTTTGAAAGGAATGAAATCGATTTTTATATCTCACTGATGGTAAAAATAAAAAATCAGGTTGGCTGCCAACTCTAATAACGATTAACAAATAACAAATAACGCCTAAATTAGCGCTTATTGCTCAGATCGGCTTATACCTTAAACCCTATACCTTAAACCTTGTACCCTAAACCTTGTACCCTGCACCGATTCGTGAATCATGCGCTACAATCAACCAAAATTCCGTTCCATGGGTGATCGCTCTCTCCTGGTCGAACTAGGAGATGAAATCAGCCCCGACATCAACCAGGCCGTCCAGGAGCTGTTTGTCGGATTAGACTTGGAGCAGCCCCGAGGCATCCTGGAACTGGTGCCCAGCTATCGTTCCCTGCTGGTGATTTGTGACCCGTTGATCGTAACCCCGGCGGAGTTGGAGCAGATCATTGTCGAAATCCACGACAACCTGGACCGGTCGCAACTGCCGGAGCCGCGGACGGTTAAAATCCCGGTTGTATACGGTGACGATTGCGGGCCGGACCTGGTGGACGTGGCCCGATACCACAATCTGACTCCCGAAGAGGTGATCGGTTTCCACAGCCAACCGACATACCGGGTTTACATGATCGGTTTCACGCCGGGCTACCCCTACCTGGGCGAACTGCCGGATGCGATTGTCACGCCGCGGCGCAACACCCCCCGGACCCGTGTCCCGCGGGGATCGGTCGGAATCGCCCAAAAGCAATCCGGTATTTACTCGGTTGACAGCCCCGGCGGTTGGCAGATCATCGGCTGGACCCCTGCACATCTTTTCGATCCGGAGAGGAATCCGCCCAGCTTACTGGTCATGGGGGATCGGGTGCAATTTTATGAGATAAGCGCAGAGGAGGCCGATCAATGGCAGCCGGACCTATCCTAGAAATACTGACACCGGGTGCCCTGACTTCCGTGCAGGACCTGGGGCGTTACGGGCACGGCCGTTACGGTGTCGCACCCAGTGGGGCACTGGATACCTTCGCCTTGCGAATTGCCAACCTTCTTGTCGGCAACCGGGATGACCAAGCCGGCCTCGAGACCATGCTGCTGGGGCCCGGAATCAGGATCCTAGCAGATACCCTGCTTGCCATTACCGGGGGCAACCTGTCACCGCATCGTAACAAGCAGCCCATCGCAATGTGGCAGGCACACAGGTTCAATAAAGATGATATTTTAACCTTCAAATCTCCCATCAACGGTTTTCGGGCCTATATCGCCGTCGGGGGCGGGATCGGCGGGCCGTCG
>Ga0209743_1000550_pt1 | contig 11036 bp, 8 predicted proteins | sample OlaalgELextract2_FD_187378 | JGI IMG/M metagenome (GOLD analysis project Ga0209743, IMG submission 187378) | Olavius algarvensis symbiont microbial communities from Tuscany, Italy - Type G ELBA extract 2 (SPAdes) (version 2) | ecosystem: Host-associated > Annelida > Digestive system >...
AGTTTTAGGGAACTAGGCCTATAAAAGGAGTGATTTTAGTAGTACTTATATCAAAAAAAGTCAAGTAGTATTTTATCTTATCATGCTGATATAATGAGAATTTTTACGTTTATGCGTCCACTCTATAGTTTATCTTATCTTAAAAGCAACTTTCAACATACCAGCAACTTCCCCCAGTGCTTCATTGGCTTTGTCCAATACGGCGGTCATTCGAATAAACGCATGAATCATGCCGGGATACCGGGACAAGGTTACGTTCACACCGGCTTCCTGTAACCGTCGGCCATAGGCTTCACCTTCATCACGCAAAGGATCATAACCGGCGGTCAAAATCAATGCTGGCGGCAGCCCGCTGAGATCTTTGGCACGTAAAGGCGAAACATATGGATCATCCGCTTCACTTTCATCATTGATAAAGTAGTTCCAGAACCATTTCATCAGATCACGGGTGAGCATGTAGCCCTCCCTGTTTTCGTCGTAGGAGGGCGTATCAAATCGGCAGTCTGTAATCGGGTATATGAGAATCTGCAGATCGATGCCAGGACCCTTGCGGTCGCGGGCCATCATTGAAACGACGGCTGCCAGATGCCCGCCGGCACTGTCGCCGCAGACAGCGAAACGATCCGGGTCGGCCTGAATAGTCTCCGCGTTCTCGGCCACCCATTTGGTGGCCGCATAGGCATCTTCGACGGCGGCCGGGTAGCGATGTTCAGGCGCCAGTCGATAATCGACCGCCACGACCAGGCAGCCGCTTGATTTAGCGAGGGCATGGCAAAACGCGTGATGTGTTTCCAGATCGCCGATCACCCAACCGCCGCCGTGAAAATAAACGACGGTGGGAAACAGTCCATCACCCGCCGGGTAGTAAAGTCGGATCGGAATGTTACCTTCCGGGCCGGGTATAGTGCGGCCAACCACCTTTTCGACGGCTAGATTCGGTTGAACCGGCGGCGCATGATCCCGCATTTGCTGCCGGGCCTCTGTCGGTGACAGATCCTGATAATCCGGCAATCCGAGGGATTGAGCTTCTTCCAGTATTTTTACTACCTGAGGATCCAGGGACATAATAACTGTCCTTAATAGAGGTTGTCGTAAATTTATTAAGTTTGATGCAAGATACCGTATTGATGATGAAATTAAAAAATTTTGGATTTTGGATTGGGGATTTTGGATTTATGGAATTCTGCCGATTTTATCAAAAAGACAGAGCGCAGCGATACCGCCAATCCAAAATCCAAATTCTACAATCCGAAATCAAAATAACTTCCAGTTATTTTGTAGCCTTCTTCATCCAAGCGGCATACTTCTGTATCCCCTCCTCAACACTGTATTGCGGTTCAAATCCCAGATCTTCTCTGGCCCGACTGATGTCCAGGGCTTCGCAGCGCTGCATGAGTTCTCCGGGCCCCAATTCAACCTTGACCGGAAGCGCAGAGTATTTCCGGCAAAGTTCGGCCACCCTTCCCACGCTGGTAGGCACGCCGGTGGCAATATTATATATCCCGTATTTGGGCGCCTTGGCTTGATAGACCATCACGGTTCCCCGGGCAGCATCTTCGATATAGGTAAAATCCAGCTTTTGATCGGCGCCTTTGTCCAGGGTTAAATCCGCCAAGCCTTCAAGCGCGCCGAACGCCAGCCGGTAAAGCCGGATAAAGCGCGAGGGCCATTTTCCCTGGCCATAGCAAAAATAGACCCGGCTGATTCGAAATTCAAAACCAAAGGAATTGGCGTATTGCTGCCCTAAAAATTCGCAGGAAGCCTTGGTGGAACCATACAGGTCGCATGGGTTCGGCGGGTACTGGTCTTCGGCCACCGTTCCTGATACAGCACCGTAGACGGCGCCGGTGCTGGTATAGACGACTTTGGGAATTTCAAACTGCCGGGCGATCTCCAGCATGTTGTGGGTGCCGCCGATGTTCAACCCCACGTTGCCGTAAGGATTTTCAAGCACCAATTCGCCCATGATGCCGACGGTGTGCAAAATGCCGTCGATATCCCGGGCATGCTTTTTGAAGACATCGGTCAGGCGCGGAAAATCCAGCACATCACCTTGGATAAATGTGATGCGGCCGGAGACTTCTTTCAGATGATCCGGGACCACTGGGTTCGTATCGTACAGGATAACCTGCTCTTCCTCCTTCGCCAGAAAATAGGCGGCCCATGATCCGATATGCCCGTGTCCGCCGGTGATAAAAACTGCCATTGCTGCTACCTTTCCCTGTGTTATTCCCTGAATTTTGATTCATTTAAAGAATCTGTGTAATCTGCGAAATCTGTGGATTAAATGCCTATGCTGATGCCGTCTTTGCTGGCATCGCTCCTTTTCTTCAAAATTCAAAAGAACTGCTTTTGCGTCCGTAGGCGAGGTTTTGGTTATTTGTGTTTTGGTCATTCGAATTTGTTTCGAGTTTCGTTATTCGGATTTCGCATTTCCCGTGAGGCCAAAGTGGGTCAAATGTTTCAAATAATGCAACATTTCATAGTGCCAATAATAGCAACAAAATTTATGAGACGCGGCATTAGCGCTCCTGAATGTGTTCCCTTGAATAGCATGGACTCGTCCTGGGTTGCAAGGGCAGGCGGACGGAAGATGAGCACAGGCAAGCTCGCAGTCCGGACCGGTCAATTCACCCCAACTAAGGGGTTCTCCATTGCAATCACTCTGGCCGGCGCGCCATCCCCGCCTTCTATTTTCAATGGCAAGGCAATCAATTTCACTTTTTCCTTTGAAACGGATTCCAGGTTGGTTAACCCCTCCACGATGATGATATCCCCACCCAGCAGAATTTCATGGATTTTGGTCACTTCCTGCAAATCCATCACATCCGCTACGGAGGGGGTTTCCACGCCCAACAGGTTGATGTTCTTGCCGACCAGCCAATGGGCCAGGCTCTCATGGATTCCGGGCAATTCTTCTCGGTATTTACGCTCATGGACATAGGCGGACCAGCCGGTTTTAAGAATAACGCCGTCTCCCGCATCGATCGAGTCTGCATATTCGCCCAGATCCTCCAGCCTGATTTTCTGACGGGCCTGCATTTCAACGGGAATTACCCATGCATCGCAAACAAATCGGCCAACTTCGAATTGGTCTATGGTCTGTTCGTTCACCTCGAAGTGAAAAGGCGCATCCATGTGGGTGCCGGCATGGGAATACAAATGGAGCATTTTCGAATTCCAGCCCTCAACAGCTTTGGTTTTGGTGTTTAGTGGTATCACATCTTGATATGGGGCGCTAAGGGTATTACCAAATACCAAACACGTGATGAATTCGACTTTTTACGAATTTATCACGTTTACGTTATGCTATCTCGCATCCCAAACAACTCATCCTGCTCCCGCCGCAGTTTCCAGAGACAAGATTGTCTATCATGATCGATCATTTCGTAGGTCAGCAATTCGCCCTCTTCAACGCCGCGCTTCAGTTTGTGGCCGGCCGCCAGGTAGTAGGGTACCGGGCCGCCGGAAGCCATCGGTTCAACAGGCAGTATCTCCGGCATCACACCGGCTATGGCGTGATCATGCGCCATGGATAATCGTTGGCCCGCCGGCAGACTGCGTATAGCGCGAGCTCCGACATCGACCCGGGGTCTGGGGTCCAGGCCGCCGGTTGAACATTTCAAATGATTGGCTGTCAGAACCGAAGTTGCCGTTTCAACTCCCAGCAGGTGGCAAGGTCTGAAAATCATGGCCCGGGTGCCGTCCCGGCTGACCAGGTGCCCTTTCTTCTTCAAAAGCTGCCAGGTTTCACGTCCCAGGCACTTGACGATGACAAAAACACCGCCGGCAAAACTGATTTCATCCGGGCGGCGCAGACAATTGACCATATCAATCACGCCTTCTTTTTGGAGGATCCCCCCGGCGGCACGGCTGCACATTATCTCAGGCATCTCGATGATCCGCGCGATGGGTGCATGCAAGTGCGATGCATCATAATCGTAGCCGGTGGCATTGATGACGATGGCCATTTCGCACAAATCCGCCACTGAAAATTGAGTTAAGGATTCCAGCGACCGGCGGCGCCGACCGACTTTCTGTTCTGCTGCACTTCCGGACATTTCCCAGAGATCTTTTTCGACGCCCGTTTCCGTCTGACGGCCCCTGGCAATGATATTAGCATCCGACTCATAAACGAAATCCAGTTCACCGGCTTTACCGGCACACACAATCCCAAGACCCAGGGTCTCGGCCCATGAAATCAGCCCGATCAATAGGCTGGGTTGATCACCATCGGCCGGTGTATAAACCAGTCCGGCATCTTGCGCCAGCCGGTTCAAGAGTGGCCCCACCACACAGTCGGTTTCCTTGGTGACCATGACGACGTGCTTGCCCTTTGCAAGCGCCCCGCGGGCATGGTTGGCCCCGGCCTCGGGCATCCCGCTGGCTTCGATCACCACCTCGATTGCCAGCTCCATCAGCAGCAGTGCATCACTCACAACGGCCGTTTTGCCGGATTCGATGGCGTGGTTGGCATCCGCGGCGGTGCGGCAGATCTTCAGGTCGGCGCGTGGTACTCCGGCCTGCAGGCAGGCATCTTCGGCGACTTCAAGCTCCCGATCGCATACCACCGGTACACGGGTACCGGGGGTCACGCGCGCCTGGTCCAGAAATGATCGGCCGAATGCACCGGTTCCGATTAAACCGACATTCGTGATTCCCTTGAGTTGAAATAGCTTATGGCAGTTCACGATTCTCCTCGGTACGGTTCAAAAGTTCGAGGTTCAGGTTCAGGGTTCAGCCCAGCTGCCAGCCAAAAATAACGTTGGATCAAATCGAAAAAGAAATTTCATAGATTCATATCACTTATTTAGATTGTGGGAGCGGTTTTCAACCGCGATTATCCTGGTAAGGAATGGATTCTTATTTTATAAAAAATAATTGGACAGGATCAACAGGATGGTCAGGATAATGCGGCCTTCGGCCGAAAGGCTCCTCGCCGCAGGCGAAAAAATTCCTGATAATCCTGTAAATCCTGTCTAAATAAAGATAATTAAAATCGAATCCATTCCTCAGAAGTTTCATAAGAGCGCGGCAGCTGGCCGCAGGCGTCCAGTCTGATCAAAGAAAAGAAACTAATGAACGTCCAACATCGAACGTCCAACATCGAACGTCGAATAATGTATTCTACCTGTTTAAAAGACTGAGCGAAGCAATTCCATCATTCGTCATTCCAATGTAGTTTCACAAGAGCGCTGCCTCTGGCCAAAAAAACGGCCAGTCTGATCAATAAAAGAAACTTCGAAAAGCAAATTTTAGATTTTGGAATGCGGATTTTAGATTTAAGGAATTCTGTCTATTTTAAATTGATTGAGCGAAGCGATTCCATCATTCGACAATCGTCAATCGACATTCGTCATTCCAATGTAGTTTCATAAGAGGTGTAAGTATCTAATACCTAATACCGAATACCTAAATCTCCCGACACCCGACACCCGACACCTGACACCTAAAACCTACAAACTGCGCTACTGCTGCCCCGCAAGGGCCATTTTTCCCAGCGCGGTCTCGGAAAAAGCCAATATACTATTTATAACAAGAAATGAAACGAATGTGGTTGTCTATCTTTAATTTGAGCATTTGTCAAAATATCCTTTCGGTATAATCCCCGGTAATTTTGATGTCGGTTTTTAAAAAAAATCCTTGACAAGACCTTGTTGAGACTGTACTGAATTTTGAATACAAAATACAAAAATCAATTTCAAGTCATATTTGGCTGTCAATTGAACGATTTTTCGACTTTTGCCCATTACCAGGCGTGGATAAATTCCGCCGCTACAAACAAAGTTTCACTGCACTGGTAAGGGTTGTCTGCACTCGGAAATTGGCCAAGACCGGCGATAATTGCCTTCTGAGATTCGCTCATCTTAGGCGATGGAAAAACAAGCGAGCCCCCTCAATGATCAATCTCGGCGCACAACATGAAAACCTCGATCAAAAAGTCTACTCCATTCTAAAAAACATGATCATGGAGCGCAAGCTCTTGCCCGGCCAAAAAATTCCCCAGGAAAAATTGGCCCGGGATTTGGGAATCAGCCGCACGCCCTTGATCGGCGCCCTGAAGTTTCTCGAGCAGGATAAGCTGGTTGAATCCGTTCCCCGCCGAGGGTTTTTCGTGCGGCTGTTCAGCAAAGAAGAGATGGTTTATATTTTCGAACTGCGTGAAGTATTGGAGGGACTTGCCGCCCGGCGGGCAGCAGCCAAAATTACCGACTCCCAGATAATAGAGCTGAGTGGCTTTTTTACACACTTTGCCAATCAGAAAAATATTTCAGATGTCAAGGCGTATGCCCGGGAGGACCGGCGATTTCATGGTTTCGTAATCGATGTCGGTGCCAAGGAATTCTTGAAAAGTATTTTGCTGACAACCAATATTATCAGCTTCAGTTATCAGGTTCTGCATACCGAAGGCCTGGTCAGACCGCCCAATGAAACCATTCAGGAGCATCTGGCGGTGATCGAGGCCATCAAAAAAAAAGACGCCGAAACCGCTGAAGATCTGATGCGTCAGCATTTCAAAAGATCCATCACCTATCTTAAACGCGAGATTAACGGTGAGTAACGATTCGATAGTTAACATATAGCGTCTATTTGAGGATTTTTCGTTCAATCTGGGGAGAAACTGACGAAAGGGGGGATGCCAGCCAATAGAATAGAATTTGGTTGTAAGAGAAAGGGTAATGTACCTCGCCAATTGCAACGGGGGACCGTATGGTCCCGAAGCAAAAACGTAAACACATAGGAGGAGGGATTTGAAATGAAAAAGACTCTAATTTTTTGTTTGATAGTACTGCTGGCGATTACCACCGGCGCTTATGCCAAAGGATTTCCCAAAAGAGATATTACCAATGTCGTGGTCTGGTCGGCCGGTGGTGGAACCGATACCTGCAATCGGATCATCAGCGCCGAAATGGCCAAATTCCTGGGGGTCAATGTCAACGTAATCAACAAAACCGGCGGGGTTGGAGGTTCTGTTGGTATGAGCTACGCGTATAAACGGCCGGCAGATGGATATACGCTATGCGGGCTCTCCGAATCCTGTGTGACCGCCGGCGTCCAGGGCGGCTGGAGCCAGAAAATGAGTGTCTGGGACTACTTTATTGTCGGAGGGTCACCAGACATTATTTCAGTAACTCCCGACACGCCCTACAAGAGTCTGGGCGATCTGATCGAAGCAGCCAAGAAATCGCCGAACAGCATCAAGGCTTCCGCCAGTGCGGCCGGCTCGATTCATCACCTCAACCTGCTGGCCGTGGAAGACGGTTCCGGAGCCAAATTCAGCTACATACCTTATAGCGGTTCGGCCCCCAGCCAAAACGCTGCCATGGCCGGTGAAGTTTCCGTGGTCGTCACATCGCTGGCCGAGCAACAGCAACTGCTGCGGGGCGGCAAACTGCGGCCCCTGGCCATGCTGATTCCGGATTCATTTGATGTCGAAGGCCTCGGCACGATCCCGTCCGCCTTCAAATCATATCCCAATCTGTCCAAGTACCTGCCGATTTCCCAGGCCATCGGTTTTGCATTGCGCGCCGATGCCCCGGCGGATGTCAAGGCTGTGCTCGTTGACGCCTTCAAAAAGGCTATCGCAACAGATAAACTGAAAAACTGGGCCAAGGATAATTACTACCTGTTATCCGGCAAAACCGGCGCCGAAGCCAGGGCCGAATTCGACGCTCTGGAATCCAATTTTGCCTGGACCCTGTGGGAACTGAAAGCCGCCAAGGTAGATCCGGCCACCCTGGGTATTCCTAAACCGTAAACGCCACATACTGAATAAAGCCGGGTACAGGCCGGTACCCGGCTTTATTGTTATTAGTTATTGGTTATTCGTTATTAGACTAAAATTAGGTCACATTCCATTTCTAATAACAAATAACCAATAACGAATAACTTTCGAGCTGACATCCAAGTGCTTTCTCAAAAGCAGAGCATTAGGTTCATTCAACCATTAATTAGAAAGAGAAACGGTCATGTTGGATAAAGAAAAACTTCGCAAGGCAGATGTCTTCTCCGGCGCCATCATCAGCCTGTTCGGACTGTGGATTATTCTGCAGGCTTTAAAAATGCCCATGAAAGACAGCTGGGGCGGCGTTCAGAACGTTTGGTATGTATCCCCTGCAATCTTTCCCCTTTTCGTCGGCTGTATGATTATGCTGCTGGGGGGGCTTTTGTGTCGAACCGCCTTGAAGAACGTCGGTTTTAAAGCGTTTGCAGAGACGGTGCGCTGGTTGTCGAGCAAAGCATTGTTTCAGTTTTTGAACTCCGTACCCAATCTTCGGTTCTACTCAATCGTGGTCTTATTTTTATCGTTTGTTTATCTGAATATACCGCGCATTGACTTCTTTTTGAGTGCCGTACTGTTCCTGGCGGTGTTCATCACCTCATTTTACTTTGATGACGCCGAACTGCTCAAGAAGTTATTTTTCTTCTACCTGGCGGGTGTTGTCATTTTAATTGTTTACTTTGCAAGCGGCCTCGATGCGCCGCTGAGCGCGGCGGTACCCTTTCCGGCCGATATTCTGGCGCTGTGCTTCATTGTTGTCTACTGTTTGTATGCCTGGCGCCTGGTCCGCGGCAACACCGTGCTGCGCAAAAAATATCGCACGGCCATGATTATCGCCATCGCCGCGCCATTTATCGTAGGCTTGATCTTTAAATATTTTCTCCTGGTGCCGATGCCGGCGGAAGGCATGGTTGTAAAATTTCTGGACTACCTCTGGTACCTGGAGTTTCTCGAATAAGAATTGGTCGCCACGAAGACACGAAGGCACGAAGAACCACTACTAAGTGCATATATTCACAATTATTGATATGTTTTTAGGATCTACTTTTGTTCACCGCGGAGCTCGCTGAGAGCGCAGAGAAAAACAAATACTAGGATGGCCAAATCTTCATATCATTAAACACTAAACACAAAATACTAAACACTCTTGTAAAGGGCTCTTTTTTGAACTTTTACGAGACCATCAACTTCATAAAGGGAAAGTAAATTAATGGTCATACTTGAACGCATCGGGTTTTACTTCCAGACCGTATTTCATATAGCTTCAGACCCGATTCACATTGCTATACTATTTGGCTCGGTCATGCTGGGAATCATGTTTGGGGCAATGCCGGGACTCACATCCACGCTGGGCGTGGCGCTGTTAACCGCCCTGACCTACGGCATGGATACGGCGACCGCCATGATCTGCCTGCTGGCGATTTACGTCGGAGGAACCTACGGCGGATCCTATGCCTCCATCCTGATCAATATCCCCGGTACGGCCGCCTCGGCCGCCACCGCTTTAGACGGTTATCCCCTGGCCCGCAAAGGTGAAGGCGGTCGGGCCATCGGCCTCACCACCACGTCTTCGGCCCTCGGCACGATTATCAGCATGCTGTTTCTCGTCAGCATATCGCCTTTGATTTCGTTTTTTGCCCTGCAGTTTACCTCGTTCGAGTTTTTTCTACTGGCCTTTTTCGGAATTATCATCAGCGGAACCCTGACCAGCCCGGACCTGGTCATCAAAGGCTGGATCGCCGGGTTTTTAGGACTGTTTTTGGCATGTGTCGGCCGCGATATGCTGCAGTTCTACCCGCGCTTCACCTTTGGCATTCCCGAGTTGGACAGCGGCGTCGAAGTGGTTCCCGTGTTAATCGGTGCTTTCGGCATCCCCCAAATCATCCAGGTGCTCAAAGATCGCTTTCAAATCGGTGAAACCCAGAAGTTTCAGAAAATTATACCCGAGTTCGGCACCATCATCAGAAACATACCCCGCATTATCCGTTCGGCTTTGATCGGGGTGGGTATCGGGTCCGTACCGGGCATCGGAGAAGACATTGCCGCCTGGGTTTCCTACGGGGCCGCCAAAAACACGTCCAAACACCCCGAACGCTTCGGCAAAGGTGAAATCACGGCCGTTCTTTCCACTGAGGTGGCCAACAATGCCTGTGTCGGCGGTGCCATGATTCCGCTCTTGAACCTGGGCATCCCGGGCAGCCCGCCGGCCGCCATGCTTCTCGGCGCCTTGATGCTGCACGGGGTCACACCGGGTCCCATGATAACATTTGAGCATCCCAACTTTATCATCGAAGTTGCCGCCATTTTACTGCTGGCCTCCATGGCGATGTGGGTGGTGGGTATGCTCCTGGCCAAACAGGTCGTCAAAGTGCTGCGCATCCCGACTCAGATTTTCATGCCCATTATCGGTGTCTTGTGCATCATCGGATCCTATGCCCTGGGGATGAACATATTCAATCTGTACCTGATGCTGCCGGTGGGAATTATCAGCTATTTTTTGATCGAAATGGGCTACCCTATCGCGCCCCTGGTAATCGGTGTGATTCTGGGCCCCATGGCCGACGAGAACCTGCGCCGGGCCCTGATGGTTTCCCAGGGAAGTTTTTTACCGGTTTTCACCCGCCCGGTGGCCCTGCTGCTTTTTCTGGTCATCGTCTGGACGGTCCTGAGCCAGTTCCCGTTGTTTAGAGACTTGAAGGATCGACTATTGGCCAAAGTACTGCCCCGCCGATTTCGGAAATCTGAAGCGGTACAGGATAAATAGGAAGGCGAATTATAAACTTGTTAAAGAAAGGGGCTGGATAGCTCAACTTTAATTGATTCATAGAATAAAAAATTCCAAATAACAAAATTCAAATAACAAATAATCATCAAATTCCAAGTTCCAATGACCCAAACAGATTTCAAACCACCGCAAGTTGGCTACTTCGGTATGACCTTCAGGTATAATGAAGTTTGTATGAGTCAGACGGATCCAGTTGATTCACTGAGGTCTATGATTTGGTTGAAATTTGTGATTTGTGATTTGTGATTTATTTGTAATTTGGACTTTGAAATTTGGAATTTATAAAATCTCATTAAGGTCAATAAAGTGGAATCAGCATAATTGTTAATTTATTCTTAGAATATAGAGCCTGCGCATAAACTTAAAATTGATCAGAATAAATTACAAAATTGTAGGTCCAACATTTTAAATTTGGTCAATGTTCTTTGAAAAATTGGTTAAAGCAGCAATCTGCTGTGCTTCAGGTTA
>Ga0209743_1000553_pt1 | contig 10982 bp, 11 predicted proteins | sample OlaalgELextract2_FD_187378 | JGI IMG/M metagenome (GOLD analysis project Ga0209743, IMG submission 187378) | Olavius algarvensis symbiont microbial communities from Tuscany, Italy - Type G ELBA extract 2 (SPAdes) (version 2) | ecosystem: Host-associated > Annelida > Digestive system >...
TAACCTGAAGCACAGCAGATTGCTGCTTTAACCAATTTTTCAAAGAACATTGACCAAATTTAAAATGTTGGACCTACAATTTTGTAATTTATTCTGATCAATTTTAAGTTTATGCGCAGGCTCTATACCCAGCATTCCACCAATCCAGTATTCCATCATTCCGCTCCCGCTTGCAGCAGATTCACGGCATAGCCGAGGGGCTCTGACCCCCGTAAAGAACACGGGATCAATGACTGGCCCAGAGGACCAGGTTTTCTGCGACCAAATAAAATGCGCTAACTTCGGGCTCTGCGTTATAAATTTGAAATAAACGCGTCAAGTGTACCGGTTTCAAAAGCCCTTCTGCCTGGGTGGTTGTTTCCTAATTATGAACAATTTGCGAAATAGATCCGAAATCGAAAGGATGCTGGGTGGCATGGTCAGCGTGGAAGAACATTATGACAATCTGCTCGCTGCCTACTATTCATGGATCAGCGGGGGATTCGATTCAAAGATTAAAGAACACCGTGCTTTTTTTCGCAATCACGGCATTCGGCCGTCAGACTCCGGGGTTGCTGTGGATCTCGGGGCCGGCTCCGGCTTCCAGTCTATTCCCCTGGCCGAGGCAGGGTTTAAGGTCATCGCCTTGGACACCAATCGGCAACTGCTTACAAAGCTCAAAGAAAAAGCCAAAAAATTATCAGTCGTGACCATACGCGACAGCATGCTGAATTTCAGCAGGCATAGCCCGCCGGAAATTGAGGTTGCCGTGTGCATGGGCGACACCCTGACCCATTTGCAAAATCTCGAGCAAGTGCAACAATTGCTGGAGAAAACCTATACGGTTTTGGCGCAAAACGGCACTTTGATCCTGAGTTTCAGAGACCTGACCCATGAATTATCGGGATTAGATCGATTCATTCCGGTCAGAAGCGACGCCCGTCGTATTTTCACCTGTTTTCTCGAATATGAGCCGCAGCATGTGGTCGTGCATGATATTGTTTATGAGAAGAAAAATGATCAGTGGAAAATGAAAAAAAGCGCGTTCCGAAAACTTCGCATTTCACCTCAATGGGTAAATGATACGCTGGAGATAATCGGCTACAATGTTGCAACATTTGATAGTCACCTGGGCATTGTGACGATAATTGCCCGGAAGCCAACCTGAGCACCGAAAATATAAGGGTTCAAGTGTTTTTAGAGCCAAAATACACAGTTCACCCCATTGTCCGCGTAACATCCTTTGAGTAGTTTTAACCTTAAATAGTGATCTCATCGCATTGAAAACCGCTGTTGGGTTTTTGGCTCTTGGTTTTTTGCGAAAATTTTTGTCAGGTATTAAGCCTGAATAAGACCAATAGTCAACCACCATCCTTGAAACAGCACGGGATGCCCTGAGATCCTCCGTTAAAAGCGGAGTAAGGCAAGCGAACGGTAGCGGCTCAAATGCTGAACTTGCAACCCTGCCTCGCCAGGAATTGTCTGGCAAGATTAACCATCACTTAGACGACACTATGACGGAATACATTCAATACTTGTGGTTGATCGTATACCTGTTTGCCCTGGTATCGCTGCTCGTTTACGGCATGAATTGCTATCTGCTGATGCTGTTTTATCGCTTCAATCAACGCCGGGCCATCGTCAAACATAAAGAAATTTTGCAGGAATTTTATCAAAATGTCCCGGCGGCTGATTGGCCCAGCGCAACCATCCAATTGCCGATTTTCAATGAATGTTATGTCGTCGAGCGTTTGATTGAGTCGGTCTGCCGCATAGACTGGCCCAAAGATCTACTCGAAATCCAGGTCTTGGACGATTCTACCGATGAAACGGTCAACATTGCCCAGGCCCTTGTCGCAGATATGCAGCGTGAGGGGGTTGATATTGTTTACCACCACCGTCAGAACCGCAATGGCTATAAGGCCGGAGCCCTCAAGGAAGGCTTGAGAGCCGCCAAGGGAGAACTGGTAGGCATCTTCGATGCCGATTTTATACCGAATCCTAATTTTTTAAAGGTATCAGTTCCTTATTTTGAAAATCCCGGGGTTGGTATGCTGCAGACCCGCTGGGGCCATATCAATGGTGATTATTCCCTGTTGACCAAGGCGCAGTCGATGGGCATCGACGGTCATTTTGGGGTGGAGCAGGCTTCCCGGGCCTGGAGCGGCTTTTTTTTGAACTTCAACGGTACCGCGGGTGTATGGCGCAAAAAAACCATTGAAGATGCCGGTGGCTGGCAGGCCGACACATTAACCGAGGATCTGGATTTGAGCTACCGAGCCCAGCTCAGAGGCTGGAAGTTATGTTTCGCACCGACCGTAGTCTGTCCGGCGGAAGTGCCGGTGACCATCAATGCGTTTAAATCCCAGCAGCATCGCTGGGCCAAGGGCTCCATCCAGACCGCCAAAAAAAATCTCGGCAACTTGTTTCGCGCCGACCTCCCGCTTCTGGTTAAAATCCAGGCATTTTTGCATCTGACCCATTACATGGTGCATCCCATGATGCTGTTGGTAGTGCTGACGTCCATCCCAATGCTCTACTCGCAGTGGTTTTTCGATCATTTGGCGTTTCCGGTCATGATTTTTACCATCCTTTGCCTGGCCACTTTTGGACCTTCGAGCCTGTATCTGTTTTCGCAACGCGTCCTTTATCCGGATTGGAAAAAACGGATTAAATACCTGCCGTTTCTGATGTGCCTGGGCACCGGGATCGCGGTCAACAATACCAAAGCGGTGCTCGAAGCCTTGTTGAAAATCGAAAGCGGCTTTATCCGAACACCTAAGTATGGAATCAAAAGACGGGGGCAGCGCTGGCACAATATGAAGTATTCCATGCCCCTGACTCCGGTGTCGGTGCTGGAGTTTTTTTTGGGTTTGTATTCACTGACCGGGTTGATGCTGTTTTTATTTTTCAGCAAATATCTGGTCAGCCCGTTTCTGTTAATTTACACGTTAGGCTTTTTCTACGTCTTTTTTCTTTCGGTCAAGCACGGCTATGGAAAAACCCAGTCATAATCAGTCAAGCGCAGCTCAACGCCGCTGGATTTATGGCGCAATCCTATTGCTGGGGATCATTTCCGGGGCAATTTATCTGCTTAATTTCAAATTGAATAGACTGATTCCGGGATTGGTCCAGTCAACAGCCATTCATGTTTACCTTAGCCTGTTCGGATTCTTGAGCGTGCTGTACTTGATCAGTATATTTTTAGTCGTAAGAAACAAATCAGCCATCGGCCGTTCAAAAAGCTTGCTGTGCATCATTTTTATTTTTGCGGTTGTCTTCCGGCTTTGCCTGATTCCGAAGGATCCGGTGGTGCTGTCCAAAGATGTTTATCGCTTTGTCTGGGACGGTCGGGTTCAGCAACATGGGATAAACCCCTACCGCTACGCGCCGGCGGACGACGCGCTGAAAACCCTGCGTGACGATCAAATCTATCCCAACATCAACCGCAAGGCCTATCCGACCGTCTATCCGGCCGGTGCGCAAATTTTTTTCCGGATAGCATATGCCATAGTTGGAGACAACGTCCACGGCTTTAAAGGCATTATGGTTTTTTTTGATATCCTGACCCTGCTGGCGCTGACAGCCCTGCTCGGGGTGTACGGCTTTGAAGCGGTCCGCCTGATTGTATATGCCTGGAACCCCCTGGTCATATGGGAAATCGCCTATAGCGGGCATCTGGAAGGAATCACGGTATTTTTGATGGTGGCCGCCTTTTTGTTATATGCACTTCACCGTAAAATGCCGGCGGTGGTCGTCCTGACCCTGTGCAGTGCAATTAAGCTGTATCCGGCCCTTTTGCTGGCAGCCATTGTCAATCGCGGCACAAGAGTCAAAAGCCTGGTGGTATTCGGTGTTACTTTCGGGCTGCTTTACCTGCCGTATATGGCAGTCGGCCGCAAGCTGTCGGGATTTTTGCCGATCTATCTGAAAAGCCCCTACGAAAGCTTCAATATGGGTTTGAAATCTTTTATCATGGGCCTGTTTCCCGGCTTGAATTATTATTTTGTTTCACAGCTGTTTATCGTTGTGCTGGCAGCCACCGGGTTGCTTGTTTTTTTTAAAATCAAAAAAAATGCGCAGGTCCTGCGGTGCGGCTTACTGCTGGCGGGAATGTTGATGATCCTGATGCCGGCTTCGCTGCACCCCTGGTACGTGATCCTGGTCATACCATTTTTGGCGTTTTATCCCAGCCCGGCCTGGCTGATTTTTACCGGCACCGTCACCTTGTCCTATCTGAAATATGTGACGGCGCAGGGGATCATGCCGACCTGGGTTCTGCTGACGGAATATCTGCCCCTGTTTATACTCCTGGCAGCCGGACCTGTTTTGAAAAAGGCGGCCGTGCGCGGAGTCAGTCTGCGACAGGCCCTTAGACCGTGAGCCCGGACGCAAGTCGATGAAGCGATCGCATAGTTTGAGATGCGGACTTTATTTGAATACCAAGTTTGAAACAGCGAACCGCAGAAAGTCGAACAAGAAATATCGAATGATGAAGTGTGGAATCGCTGCGCTCTGACTATTTCAGGTCAATTTAATAGATAGAATACCTTAATTCGAAATTCATTATTCCTTGTTCGATATTCGATATTCGCTTTTTCAGAGTTACTTTTTCGATTAAATTGGCTGCGCTTCAGTCCAGCGGCGGCGCTTATATGAACTATGAAAATCTCAGTCGTCATACCGACCTACAACGAAGAAAACGCCATCGGAGAAGTGGTGCGAGGCGTGCCGGATAATTTGGTCCAGGAAATCATCGTGGTCGACAATGGATCGACGGATGACACGGCCCATCAGGCCGCATCGGCCGGTGCCCGTGTTGTTCGTGAAACCCGCCGCGGCTATGGATCCGCCTGCCTGGCCGGCGCCCGGGCCGCCGGCGAGACCGATATCATCGTTTTTCTGGATGGGGACCGCAGTGACAATCCGGATCAGCTAGCCGTCATTGCCGAACCTGTGATCCAGGATCGGGCGGACCTTGTTATCGGCAGCCGGATTACGGGGAAACTGGAAAAAGGTGCGATGCCTTTTCATGGCCGGCTGGGAAATCGGTTGATCGTCTGGCTGCTCCGTGTGTTGTTTGGGACGACTATCACCGACCTCGGATCTTTTCGGGCTATAAAAACAAAATCCTTATTTGAATTGAAAATGGAGCAGATGACATACGGATGGCCGGTAGAAATGGTGGTCAAATCGGCCCGCAAAGGGTTGCGGATCGAAAGTGTTCCGATCCACTATCGTAAACGAATCGGCAAATCCAAGGTAACCGGCACCCTGAAAGGCACGGTAATGGCCACATACTACATGTTTTTCGTGCCGTTGAAATATTTGTTTGTTAAAACGTAAATCAGGTTTTGCTTTGCACGGTCTCGTGTTGATCGTCAGATGGCGAATCCAAATGTTCGGAAGGCTCAACCCAAACCAATAAAGATAATAACTAGAGAATATATTAATCCGCCGGACCTTCGATCACGCAACATCTTTCAATTTCCGGGAAATGTTTTGCTAATCAGAATAAGGGATTTCGCGGGGCGGATTAATCGGGACGCAGATTTTCACAGATCTGCACAGATACAAACAACCACTTGGATTAAGGAAATAAATTTAGATTTCTGCATTTCAATCAAATCCGAAATCCGCAATCCAAAATCCACAATCGAATAGGGGTGTACCGATGATCTCTCTTGGAATCGGATTGACCAATAACTGCAACTTAAACTGTGCTCATTGTTATCGCGATCAGGATAATATTCACAACCTGACCCTGCAGGACATCGAAAATATATGCGAAAACCTGCCCATCGGCTCCATCGGGTTCGGCACCGGTGAAAACGGGTTAAACCCCGAGTATTTCGATATCATTGAATATTTGCACCGTCGCGCCATCAAGCTGACCCTGGCCTCCAACGGCTACACGCTTTCCATCACACCGGATGAAAAATTGCAATATTTTAGCGATGTTGAATTTTCGGTGGATTTTCCTGATCAAAAACGACAGGATCAATTTCGTGGCGCAGGCAACTGGAATACGATTATGGAAAGCGTCGAACGCTGCCAGCGGCTGGGCCTGCGGGTGTCTTTTCTATCGGTGCTCATGAATTTGAACTACCGGGACCAGGGAGCTATCGCCCGGTTGGCCGCGTCCCTGGGCGTCGATTTCCGGATAAATGTTTACCAGCCCATGTATACCGATGAGTATATGCTGTCCTTTGATCAGTACTGGGAGGCATTCAGGATTCTGTTTGATCAAAGTGAAATTATCTCCGTTACGGAGCCGCTGGTAAACACCTTTTTAGGTGCGAATGGGCTGCAGGGCACCCCTTGCGGCGGCAACAGCATGCGGGTGGCGCCCGACCGCAAACTAAAATCATGCGTTTACTGGCCGGAATCGGATCTGACGGTTGATGACCTGCTGGTCAAGGGCCAGGCTGTTTTCGAATCGCCCTTGTTCCGGCAAACCCATCACACGCCCCGCTTCTGCCTGGACTGTGAGCATGTCGCCAATTGCGGCGGTGGATGCGCGGCCCGCCGCAGACTGCGGGGAAAGTTTGAACAGCCCGATGAATTTTGCCCCATTTACCGGGGTAAAGAGATTCAATTAACCGGGCAATTTTCATCCGCCGCGAAACCGCTCAGAACCGGCAGCATTTGCACGACCATTGTAAGGGGAAGCTGAGTTTATTGAAGATTGAAGACTGAAGATTGAAGATTTAATGTTCGCCTTGACACGCCTGAGCTTGTCGCAGGCCGGCGGATCTATTGTAGAAAATTTTTTTCAGTCATCGGCAATTTAGGTGCTGTTTTGAGAATTATCGGATGATGGAGCGCAGCGACTCCACAAATCTTCAATCTTCAGTCTTCAATCTTCAATTCGCCCTGAACCCTGTGACGCTTAAACCAAGATAATACATGTCGATGTCCACAGAAGGCCATAATTTAAAACCTGCCACAAATCTCTACCTGGAGACAACCAACCGCTGCAACCTCAGATGCCGCGGCTGCATCCTTTACGACGGCAAGCGCGAGCCGGAGCGCGACATTACGTTTCAGGATTTTTTAATGATTACCCACCAGTTGGAAGACCTGGAGCGCGCAACTTTGCATGGCGTCGGTGAGCCGCTATTGAACGCGGAACTTCCGGCGATGATCCGCCACCTGAATGCACGCAACGTGTATACCCTGTTTAATTCCAACGGAATACTGCTGGACCAAAAACGACGGCAGGATCTCCTCGAATCCGGTCTGGACGAATTGCGCATTTCGCTGGATGCCGCGACTGCCGCCGGCTACAAAAAAATTCGCAACAGCGATCAGTTCGACCGAATTGTACGGAACCTGCGCAAGTTCGGCCAACTGCAGCAAGCCCGCTCACTGACCCGCCCCAAGCTCTCCCTGTGGTTTTTGGGGACGAAGGAAAATATTACCGAACTGCCGCAATTTGTTGAGCTCGCCGCCGACCTCGGGATCTGCGATATATATTTGCAGCGCCTGGTTTACTACCGGGACCATGAGGGATACGGCGTTGCGCGCGAAGATAGATCTTTGCGGGACACCGATCATGAGTCCCGGAAACTGGTTCAACAGAGCCAGAAGCTGGCTAAGAGTCATGGTCTCCGCTTCAACGCTTCCGGCCTGGGTCAGCCGCTGGAGAGCATCCAGGGCGACATGGCTGAAACGAATCCCTGGAGCCGGTGTTATCGCCCACACACGCTGATCTACATTACGGCGGCCGGCAACGTCCTGCCCTGCTGCATAGCGCCGTTTGCCACGCTTGATTATGCTTCGCTCATTCTGGGCAATGTTTATGAGTCTTCCCTGAAAGACATTTGGCATGGGGCCAGGTATCAAAAATTCAGGGATCAACTTCAAACCGCTGATCCACCCCGCTGCTGCCGAGGATGCGGTGTTCTGTGGAGTCTGTGATGGTAAAAACAAACAATAAATTTCTGTTGGTGGTCGTGGCCAAAGCCCCGCAACCGGCCAAAGTCAAAACACGTCTGTCCCCTGAATTATCACCGGATGAAGCCACCGGCCTGTACCGTTGTTTCATCCGCGACCGCATCAGGGAAATCAGCCGCCTTAAAAATATTGACCTGGCCATTGCGTATACACCGGCGGACTCGCAAGATTATTTTATCCAATTTCTGTCAAATGGATTTAAACTGTTTCCCCAGCAAGGGAGAAATCTGGGACAACGTCTGCACAACATCTTTGTCGACCAACTGCAGCAGGGATACAAAGCGGTCACGATTATCGACAGCGACACCCCCGATTTGCCCCGCACCATAATTGAGCAAGCCTTTCAACTGCTTGCCGCCGACAACGTGGATGCGGTTTTCGGCCCCTGCCACGATGGCGGCTATTACCTGGTTGGGATGCACCGTGCCTACGCTGAATTGTTTCAAGACATCGCCTGGAGTACTGCCACCGTGCTTCAGGATACGTTGGAAATTGCCGAAAAAACAGGCATCCGGGCCAAACTACTGAAACACTGGAATGACCTGGACACTTTCGAAGATTTGATCGATTATTATCAGAAGCACAAAGATAAGCTGCCTGACAAAGATTGGACGGGATGTGAATCATTTAATTATCTTTGCCGATTGAAAAGTATTCGACCGCATCAGCCAAATTTTGGAGGAGACAAAAATGCAATTTGAGGCCAGGTTGAAGGATATGGGAATAGAACTGCCGCCGGCCGTGACACCGGTCGCCAATTACCTGCCCGCCGCCGGCGCCGGCAATCTTGTGTTTCTTTCGGGCCACGGACCTTTTAATGAAGACGGCACGCTGATCACCGGTAAAGTCGGCGTAGACCTGACTGTCGAACAGGGATATCAGGCCGCGCGCCGCGTCGGCATCGGTTTGCTGGGCTCCTTGAAGGCCGAAATCGGAGATCTGGACCGGGTTAAACGGGTGCTGAAATTGCTGGGAATGGTCAACTGTGGACCGGAATTTACCGATCAGCCCAAGGTCATCAACGGCGCGTCTGATTTGCTGGTTGAAGTGTTCGGCGATAAAGGCAAACACGCCCGCTCCGCCGTGGGAATGAACGCCCTGCCGATGAATATTGCGGTGGAAATTGAGATGATTGTCGAAATTGAATCCTAACCCGCGCAAGCCGGAATTGGAGATTGAAGAGTGAAGATTGAAGATTTGTGGTATCGCTTCGCTCTGTCATTTAAATTTAAATCGATAGCGTCCCTAATAAATTCAATCCGGTGCTTTTTGTTATTTCTTAATCGTTATTCGAAAAAACTGGAAATCTGATTATATATTTCCATCAACAGTCACATATAAAAATCGATCTACATCCTTTCAAACCAATAACCTATAACAAATAACCTATAACCGCAATTGGAGGAAACTTGTCGAAAGCCGTATCGATTAAACGCCGGCCCCATCGTTCATTTTTAAGCTATATTGATCTCTCCAGAGAGTACTACGCTGCTCATGGGTATGCTAAACCCTATGGTTGGATACATCATCAAAACGTCCCGTTCGCCAACCTTGAAAAGCCTCTCACCGCTTGCAGAATCGCCCTGCTGACGACCGCCGATATAGCAAAGCCGCCGGGCGATAACCCTTCTGAAAGAAATCTATCGCGCAAAGTGTTTGCCCACCCAGTCGGTGATGCCCCTGAGCATTTTTATACACAGGATTTACAATGGGATCAGGTCTCGACCCATACGGAAGACAATGACAGCTTTATGCCGCTCAACCGGCTTGCCGAATGTGCTGCGAGCGGGAAAATCGAATCGGCGTCACCCCGGTTTTACGGCGTTCCAACCGATTACAGCCAAGGCAGAACGTCAGGGAAATTCGCGCCGCATGTGCTTGAGTTTTGCGAGGAGGATGGCGTAGATGCCGTCATTCTTCCGGCGATCTGACCGGTCTGCCACCAGACCGTGAGTCTGGTAGCCAGGCACCTCGAAGAAAACAATATTCCCACCGTTGTTGTCGGCTCTGCGCGGGATATTGTCGAGGAGTGCGGTGTGGCGCGTTTCCTTTTTACGGACTTTCCACTGGGAAATCCCTTTGGCAAGCCCTGGGACAAGGAGATGCAGCGCTCGATCATGGACATGGCCCTCGATCTGCTGCAATCCGCATGGCAGCCGCGCACGACGGTTCAAACACCTTTTATCTGGTCTGAAGATGATGCGTGGCGGAACGGTTTCATGCAAGTCCCGGAAGATCAGCGGGAAGCGCATCAGAAAGCGGGAGAAATCCGCCGTGCCGAGCAGGCGCAAGCCAAAGAAAAGCTCGATGAAAATAAATCTTTAGACACAATATAAAACGTAAAATCGTAATTCAGCCTTCATCCCCGCGGTTGCGGGATGACACATCTATTTTAAAAAATTATGGTGTGCCTCTAACGCCGAAAGCCGAACACCGAAGGCCTTTTCTTGACCGGCATAAATCTGGATTATAGCCTGGGCGGCCTTTATGTCGACTTAGTTATGGCTTTCTCTGCACGACACCCGCACCTCAAACCCTTGACATTTATCCCATTTTGTGGCACCCTGTGAACCTGCAAGGCGCTCGAGAATATATCGATTCGGCAATTCGATAGGGCGCCTTTCAGACCCCATCCTGCCATTCCCGCGAAAGGGGAATCCAGCAAGAGCGCAGCTTGCACTGGATTCCGGTTCTGCACCCCGCTGCGACCGATCGAATTTTTCTGATGATTTTACCCGGGAATGACGTAATTTACGGCCGGGTTGATAATGTCCGTTCAAAAGGTTTATACGCTTTTAAATATTGGACAGAGATCCGCGACCCGAATTAGAATGCTGCATGAAGCTGCACGACGGAAGTGCGCAAGAATTCCAAAGTCACCCATGGCACACGCTGGTATTCGCATAATCTTTTTCTCTATAGAGCCTGCGCATAAACTTAAAATTGATCAGAATAAATTACAAAATTGTAGGTCCAACATTTTAAATTTGGTCAATGTTCTTTGAAAAATTGGTTAAAGCAGCAATCTGCTGTGCTTCAGGTTA
>Ga0209743_1000554_pt1 | contig 10981 bp, 10 predicted proteins | sample OlaalgELextract2_FD_187378 | JGI IMG/M metagenome (GOLD analysis project Ga0209743, IMG submission 187378) | Olavius algarvensis symbiont microbial communities from Tuscany, Italy - Type G ELBA extract 2 (SPAdes) (version 2) | ecosystem: Host-associated > Annelida > Digestive system >...
CAGTTTTAGGGAACTAGGCCTATAAAAGGAGTGATTTTAGTAGTACTTATATCAAAAAAAGTCAAGTAGTATTTTATCTTATCATGCTGATATAATGAGAATTTTTACGTTTATGCGTCCACTCTAGAAAGAACGAACCGTGTATATTCGTATTATTCCCCGTTTGGATATCAAGGGGCCCAATCTGGTTAAAGGCATCAACTTCGAAGGTTTGCGCGTTTTGGGCAAACCTGATGCTTTCGCCCGATATTATTATGAAAACGGGGCCGATGAGCTAATTTACATGGATGCGGTGGCCAGTCTTTACAACCGCAATAGCCTGGTTGATATCGTCACAACGACTGCCCGGGAAATATTTATTCCGCTGACTGTGGGCGGGGGACTGCGCAGTCTGGATGACATCCGTCGCGTGCTGCGCGCCGGTGCGGACAAGGTATCCCTTAATACGGCTGCCATTGCTAATCCTGGCATAATCAGGGAAGCTTCCCGTGCATTTGGTTCCTCTACGATTTTGGTTTCCATCGAGGCCATCCGCAAGTTCGATGGCGAATACGAGGCCTATGTGAATTTTGGCAGGGAGCGGACCGGTGTGGATGTATTCGACTGGGCCAAGCAGGCGGTGGACCTGGGTGCCGGCGAACTGATGATTACGGCCATCGACAAGGAAGGAACCGGCAAGGGTTTTGACCTGGAGCTGACCCAACGAATTGCCGGCAGCGTGCCCGTGCCGGTGATCGCTGCCGGCGGCGCCGGCCGGATGGCGCATGTCTTTGATGTGATCAACGACGGCCTGGCGGACGCCGTAGCGCTGGCCTCGATCTTGCACTACCACCCGCGCGATGAAATGCCCGCCGACCCGGCCGACTACGCCAGGGAGGGTAATACGGAATTTTTGCAGCGGGGGACGGGTTTCAGCCGAATTCAGAGCGCTACCCTTCCGCAGATCAAGTCATTTCTGTCTGATCACCAGGTGGCGTGTCGCCTGACCCAAGCGCCGCCTGGCACTACAAATCGATCGAGGAAAGAAAGCTATGTCTGACCACCGACCCATTGTGGCCATCTTGGACCATGGCCTAGGCAATCTGTTCAGCGTAAGACAGGCCTGCTCGGTTGTGGGGCTTGACGCCGTGATCACGTCGGACAAGGCCCAGATTCAAAATGCGGATGCGGTCATATTGCCCGGTGTCGGCGCCTTCGGCCAGGCCATGCATACCCTGCATCGACTGGATCTAGTCAATGTCTTGCGCGATCTGGCGGATTCAGGCCAGCCGTTGATCGGAATATGTCTGGGTCTTCAGCTGCTCATGAGCGAAAGTTATGAATTCGGCTGCCACAAGGGGCTGGACATCATTCAAGGTTCGGTCCGCCGTTTTGATGGTCCCAAGACAGGTGAGCGGATGCTCAAAGTACCGCATACCGGATGGAACCGCATCCATTTATCTGGCAGCGTTGATAGCTGGTCCGGGACCCTGCTGGAGGGAATCGCGCCGGAAGCGTACATGTACTTTGTTCATTCCTATATCGTCGAGCCTGAAGATCAGGATGTGATACTCGGCCGCAGCCGGTATGGCGATATTGACTTCTGCTCCGCCGTACAACAAAAAAATGTTTGCGCTTTTCAATTCCACCCCGAACGAAGCGGACCCGGGGGGATCCATATGTATCAAAATCTTGCCGCACATCTGAAAGCCGGCAATAAAGGAGTACCATCGTGACAGCAGAACAAACAGCCAAATACGGATTGCCGCCAGCGGTAAAATATTGCCGGCGTTGTGTCATGTCGAATCAACGGCCGGCATCCATGCCTGAGTTCAAGCATACACCGAGTCGACACGGGGCCAAATATCTTCATATCGACGCGGAAGGAGTCTGCGATGCCTGTCGTCAGGCTGAAATAAAGGATAAAATCGATTGGCAATCCCGCGAAGAGGAGTTGCTGCGCCTGCTGGATCGGCATCGCCGCAACGACGGCCACTATGACTGCATCGTGCCAGGCAGCGGCGGCAAAGACAGCAGCTTCCAGGCCCATGTCTTGAAATACAAATATGGCATGCATCCGCTGACCATTACCTGGCCGCCCATATTGTACACTGACTATGGATATCAAAATTTCCGCAACTGGATCGAAATCGGCGGTTTTGACAACATCACGTTCAGGCCGAACGGGCGGGTTCATCGATTGTTGACCAATTTATCCATCCGCAACCTGCTGCATCCTTTTCAAACCTTTATTCTGGGTCAGAAGAACCTGGCCCCCAAAATTGCGGCCCGCTACAACATCCCATTGGTATTCTACGGCGAAAATGAGGCCGAATACGGCAATCCTCTGGCGGAGAACACCTCGTCGCTGCGTGACCAGTCATATTATGTGATGAACGATCTGTCGGAAATCTATCTGGCGGGCCTGGCGGTTCCCGAACTCATGGACCGATACGATCTGACCCTCAATGATCTGATGGCTTACCTGCCGGCGCCGGCTGATGAACTGGCACAAGCCAAAATCGAAGTGCATTATCTGGGATACTACCTCAAATGGACGCCCCAGGAAGTCTATTACTACGCCGTGGAAAACACCGGATTTCAGGCGCGACCTTTCCGGACCGAAGGAACCTACAGCAAGTACAACAGCATCGACGACAAAATCGATGACCTGCACTACTTCACTACCTGGATCAAGTTCGGCCTGGGGCGGGCCTCCTATGACGCATCTCAGGAGATTCGCAACCGGCATCTGACCCGCGAGGAGGGCATCATTCTGGCCCGGCAGTATGACGGCGAAATGCCGACTCGCTACCTCAAGGACATCCTGGATCACATCGAAATGTCCGAGGATGAATTCATGGCCCTGTGCGATCAATTCCGTTCGCCGCACTTATGGCGGCAGGTCGAAGGCCAATGGTCGCTTAATTCCCCGGTTTGGGAAGCCGGATAGCAGGGGTCGTCCAATCACTTTTAGGATAGGGCCGTGGAATATGAGAAGTGGATAGAACGTGAGCGGCGCTTTCGATCGGCGCTTCTGATAAGTTCCCCGGAGATACGGGAAAAAGGATATTGCAGGATCTGTCAGAACTGCAATGAGATCTGCCTGTGTCATGAAACCCGGTGTCCCAATTGCGGATCGAAACACATCGTTCAGCAGATCGTGCCCGATCTGCGGAAGCAACTGATGAGCGGAAGACGCATAAATTGTAAAAAACGATATGAAAAAATACTGCATCACTCCTGACAAATCCCTGTACGAATGCCTTCAGGTACTGCAGCGGTGCGGTGACGGCATTGTTCTTGCGGTTGATGAAGCCTTTCGGCTGATCGGGACTGTTTCGGACGGGGATATCCGGCGAGCACTGCTCAAAGGATGTGACCTTGAGACCCCGGTGGCACCCTATATTCAGGAGAACTGCTACAGCGTTTCGCCTGCCGTGAGTCGCAACGAAGTGCTGGACATCATGCAAGCGCGTTGGCTTGAGCAGGTTCCCATCGTAGAAGCGGACGGCAGGGTTATTGGACTGCATTTGCTCCACGAAATTTTGGGCGGCTCCAAACGACCCAACTGGGCCGTAATGATGGCCGGCGGTCAAGGCAAACGTTTGCGGCCCCTGACTAAAAGAATACCCAAACCCATGATCAAGGTAGCCGGCCGTCCTATTTTGGAGCGCCTTATCCTGCATTTTGTCAGCTATGGCATTCAGCGCATATTTCTGGCGGTCAACTATATGGCCCACGTTATCGAGGATCACTTCGAAGACGGCAGCCGCTTCGGATGTCGCATCGAATACCTGCGGGAACAGGAACCGCTGGGCTCGGGCGGAGCCCTTTCCCTGTTGCCGGCCCCACCGGACCAACCGCTCCTGCTCATCAATGGCGATCTTATCGTGGATGTGAATTTGGCACGGCTGCTGGATTACCACAACCAAAAGAATTCATACGCCACTATGGGTGTGTATCAATATTACCACCAAATACCTTACGGTTGCATCAATGAGAAAGATGGCCGCCTGATTCATATGGAAGAAAAACCGATGGTTCAGAAGCTGGTCAATGCCGGGATTTACATATTGTCGCCGGAAGCCGTCGCCAGTGTTCCGACCGGGGCGTTTTTTCCCATCACCAACCTTTTTGAGGACGCATTGGAGAAAAAGCTGCCCTGTGCCGCCTATACCATCGAAAAAGAATGGATCGACATCGGTCGTCCGCAGGAACTCAAAATCGCCACTGGAGATGATTAGAGCGGCGCCGTAGCATGGAATAATTCAACCTTCTGCAAATTCTATCCTGCTGCTGCAGCAGGTAAATGTAGGATATTTTTAAGGTCCGTCATGATGCCTCTATCATGGAATAAATAGATTAAGAGGCTAAGCGGGAAAAATAACATCGGCGCTCAGTTGAATCAACGATTTGTAGCACCCGTGACTGATCTCGAATGAACCTATGGAGGAGATAGCGAATGCGATACTGCAACAAGTGCGTCATGCCGGATACCCGTCCGGGCATACGCTTCAATGAAGACGGAGTCTGCCAGGCGTGTCTCAATTACGAAAGGCGCCAAACGGTTGATTGGGACCAACGATTTGAGGAATTGCGCCGGCTTTGTGACAATCACAAAAAACGATCCGCTAACGGGTACGATTGCCTGATTGCTGTCAGCGGCGGCAAGGACAGCCACTTCCAGACCCACGTCATGAAAGAAAAAATGGGCATGAACCCGCTGCTGGTGACAGTGGAAGATAATTTTCCCATGACCGATGCCGGTCGGCACAACCTGCAGAACATCTCCGAAGCATTTGGTTGCGATATCATCAGCCTGAAACCCAACATCAGAGCCCAGCAGAAGGTGACCCGCATCACCTTTGAAAAATACGCCAAACCCACCTGGTACATCGATCGGCTGATCTACACCTATCCCCTCCATATGGCGGTGAAATTTGCGATACCGCTGGTGGTGTACGGCGAGAATATCAGCTTCGAATACGGCGGTCTGGATGATGAGGAAACACCGTCGGCCAAAGACCAGATTCACAACGGGGTGGCCTCTGAGATCCCATTTGAGGAATTGATGGGCGACGGTGTGACGGAAAACGACTTAGCCCTTTTGAAGGCACCCGATGTCGCCTCTTTGAATGCGGTTTCTTTGGAGCCCGTCTACCTCAGCTATTTCGTCCCTTGGAGTAGCTACCGGAATTATCTTTTCGCTAAAAAAAGGGGATTTCGGGACCTGTCAAAGGAATGGATCCGGAGTCATCACATTGAGAACTTCGACCAGGTGGACAGCCGGGCTTACCTGATTCATCCATGGCTGAAGTACCCCAAATTCGGCCATGCCACGGCCACCGATTATGCTTCGCGTCTGATACGGTACGGGATGCTGACCCGCGACGAAGCGGTTGCGCTGGTCGCTAAGCACGATCACGATCTCGACCCGCTGGCGCTACAGGATTTCCTGGCGTTTACAGGCTACAGCGTGGCACAGTTCTGGGAAATCGTGGATGGTTTCTACAATACAGACCTTTTCCGGAAGAACCAATTCGGACAGTGGGCCCTGAAAGAGCCCGTGTGGCGGGCGTAAACGGCTGCGCCCCGGATGACGCAAGCCGGATCTCAGAAACATAACAAAGGTTAAATATCATCAGATGAAGGCCATTATCATCGATTCAGGGCGTGGAATGCGGCATTTGGATAGCAGTGCGAGTTATCCTAGGGCGTTGCTAAGAGACCGACGCGGCAACCGGGTGCTCGACTGGACGCTCTCTGCGCTCGAACAGAACGATATCAGGGATGTTGTTTTCGTGGGTGGGTATCACATCGAAAAGGTGGTGCAGTTCTATCCCGAACTGCATTTTCACTACAACCCGCAATGGAAAATGGGCAATGACGCCCAGGCGTTGAGTCTGGTGTCGCAGGAACTTGACTGCCCCTGTGTCATCATTCCGTCAGATGTCGTCTTCCGCGCGAACGTGTTGCGAAGCATGTTCGCCGTCGGGCAGGACATCGTGGTCGGGGCGTTGGACGGCGATACCGCACCCCTTATCGCCTGTCTGTCGGACAGCGCGGCCGAGAAACTGAAGGCTTGGTTTGCGGAAGGATCAGCCGCGGCTATGCCGGATGGACTGCCCGGCCTGGTAGACCTGTTCTTGCAAATCGGGCTACCCCACTGTTCGTTTGATTTGGGCGATGATTGCGCTAGAATAGACACGCTGCAGTCACTGTCGCGATTCATATTTGGGACCAAGGCACAGACCCTTGAACGTCTGAAGCCGCTGGTAACCCGGGCCGTCATCCTCGACCAGATCAAGTTCACCGCCAGTGAATGGCATGATGGACCGGATAAGGTCATGGGCCGCATAGCCGAACGTTTTTCACAAGGCCAGCTGATCATCAGGAGCAGCGCTCTGAATGAGGATTCCTGGAGCAAATCACAGGCGGGTTTGTTTGACAGCGTACTGGGAGTTGATGCCGCCGACCTCGCGGCGGTGCATGACGCCGTGGTGTCGGTGATCGGCAGCTTCGAAAAAAACGGCAGTCATGAAGCTTTGGACGAGATCTTCGTGCAGCCGTGTCTGACCGACGTGAGCCTAAGCGGCGTTTTGTTTAGCAAGGATCCTGAAACCGATGCGCCTTACATCGTCGTCAACTACGACAGCACCTCCGAGCGAACAGACACGGTGACTTCCGGGCAAGGAGAGGATCTGAGAACTACTGTTATTTACAAGCAATGCCCCCTGACGGACATCCGTGACCCGCGAATGGCCCATCTTACGTTGGTGGTCGCCGAACTGGAGGAATTGGTCGGCCACGATTCGCTGGACATTGAGTTTGCTTTTGACCGCAACAGACAGTGTTACGTTTTTCAGGTGCGGGTGCTGGTTGCCAATGAACGCGTATTGAGCGTAGTGGATGAGGATTTTCACGGCGAGCTCGACTTGCTGAAAGAATATATTGAAGACATCACCAACCCCAGCCCTAATCTTTTTGGCGAGCGAACGGTTCTGGCAAACATGCCGGACTGGAATCCGGCCGAGATAATCGGCGTGTGTCCCCGTCCCCTGGCTTTATCGCTGTTTCAGTATATCATCACCGACAGGGTTTGGGGGCAGGCCCGCGCAGCCTGCGGCTACCGGGACACGTATCCCGAACCCCTGGTTGTGGCGTTGGCCGGCCATCCCTATGTTGATACCCGGGCCAGCTTCAATTCTTTCATTCCCGCCGGCCTTGAGGATGAAATCGCGGAAAAGTTGGTCGACCACTATCTGGACCTGCTGGAAAGTCGTCCGGAGCTGCATGACAAGGTCGAATTCGATGTGGCGGTAAACTGCCTTTGTTTCGATTTTGACCGCCATCACCATGGGCTCGCGCAAAGCGGTTTTTCGACCGCTGAGATCGGGAAGATCCAAGCGTCACTGCTCGACCTTACTGACGCGATCGTCTGCGGGCGGATGGCACCCATGGCGGAACAGATGGCCCAAGTCGGTCGGCTTGCGGCCCGACGCCGCAAGGTATTGGACGGCAAGCGCGAATCTCCGCTATCTTATGCCCGCACGATTGATTTCCTTCTGAGCGATTGCATCAGGCTTGGCACGCTGCCCTTTTCGATCGTGGCGCGGTATGCCTTCATTGCTTCCGCTTTCCTCAAATCCTTGATGGCCAGAAAGGTTTTTAGCGCCAAAGAGACCGGGCTGCTGGCGCAGTCCATCCCCACGGTGGCGACCGAAATTCTGAAGGACTTCAACCGGCTGCATGCCGGCCGTTTGGCCCGCGAAGTATTCCTGGAACGATATGGTCATCTCAGACCGGGCACATACGATATTACCTGTCCCTGCTATCGCGAAGCACCGGAGTACTATCTAGGTGATTGCACCGCGCAGCTCTCAGAACCAGGTGCTGAGCCTGCGCTCGGTGCGGGCGCAGAGCTTTTCGCTGCCCGATCATCGGCTATCGATGCGCTCATCCGGGAAACCGGATTCTCGTTTGATGCCTCCCAACTCTGGGAGTTCATTTCCACTGCGATTGCGGCCCGCGAGAAGGCCAAATTCGAATACACCAAGAATCTGTGCGAGGCACTGGTCGTGATTGCCGAATTCGGAGACATCAATGGCCTTTCCGGCGAAGATATGTCTTTTCTGCCGGTCCGGGAGATACTCGATCTTGCGACCGAAAGTCAGTCAACCGTATTGCAGCAAAGACTGGCGCGGACCGTCACGCTCAACCATAAGCGTTACTCGCTCAACAAATCCGTAAAACTACCTCACATGATCACCTCCTATAAAGACGTGGACTGCTTCGATCTGCTTAAATGGCACCCCAATTACATTACATCGAGCCGTGTGGTGGGCAAAGTGGTCAACGCGGATCGCATGGATGAGCAGACTTCGTTGGAAGACAAAATCGTGCTGATCGAGAGTGCCGATCCGGGTTACGACTGGGTGTTTGGACGGGGAATCAAGGGTTTGGCCACGAAATACGGCGGCGCAGCATCTCACATGGCCATCCGAGCGGCGGAACTCTCGTTGCCGGCCGCCATAGGCTGTGGCGGACTGATATACGATAAAATTCTGAAGGCGCTGGTCATCGAGATGGATTGCGCCGGACAGTCCATCCGGGTGATAAGGTGAGCAGGATCGTCGGTGTCAGTCTAAGGGTGGTAGAGGCCGTCGGCTACCATGAGCCGCGCGATGCCATCAGCCATGATTGGGTTCGTTTTTTGTCCGGGCAGGGCCTGACGCCGGTTCTTATACCAAACGTGCTGTTGGATCCCGTCGACTATTTAAATCGGTTGAACATATCGGCCCTGCTTTTGTCGAACGGCAACAATTTAGGGCCGCTGAAAGATACCGAGACGCGGTATGCGGGGGACGATGTATCGGTTGAGCGCGACGAATTGGAGCGGGCGCTGATCGATTATGCGATTCAGCGAGAAATGCCCCTGCTGGGGGTCTGTCGCGGGATGCAAATGATCAATGCACACCTTGGCGGAACGGTTGTGCGGGACATGACCGGGATCTGCGGTGCGGCTGATCTTCATGCGGGAACATTGCACCGGATCCGGATCACCGACAAACTTTGGCGTATCAGGTTGGGAACCGAAGCTGCGATGACTAACTCCTTTCATCGCCAGGCCGTCACCGGGGCCACCATCTCGTCCCAGCTGGTTCCTTTCGCCTGGGCGGAGCCTGATGTCGTTGAAGGGGTTTACCACAGCGAACTGCCCATTATCGGTGTCCAATGGCACCCCGAACGCCGGAATTCGTCGGATGATATCGACCGCATCATCGTCGAATCCTGGCTTCAGAAAGCAGGCTGATAATGTACATGATTATTCTCGCCGCCGGTCAGGGGACGCGGCTGCGGCCGTTGACCGACCAGCAGCCGAAGGGAATGGTGCAAGTCAAGGGCAGACCCTTGTTGGAATGGCAACTGGCGACGGCGCGTGCCGCGGGTATCAGCGACATAGCGATTGTGAAGGGATATCGCCAGGAATGCATCCGCTTTCCCGACGTCACTTATCTGACCAATCCTCATTTCGAAACGACCAACATGGTTGAGACATTGTGGTGTGCCGAAGCGCTTTTCGCCGATGGTTTCATTGTATCCTACGGCGACATAATTTACGAAGTGTCTGTTCTGGAGCGTGTTTTGCGGGACCGTCATGATATTGGTGTGGTCGTCGACCATGGTTGGCAGGCATATTGGGAACAGCGATTTGACAATGTGCTGGACGATGCCGAAACCCTCGAAGTGGATCATGCCTGTCGGATTGTCGGCATCGGCCAGGAGCCCGAGAGCCTGGCCCAGATCCAGGGGCAGTACATTGGGCTGATGGCTTTCAGAGGGGCGGGGGTAGAAGCCCTGCGGTCCGTCTATGATCATGCCAAAAGGGAGAGCGCCGCAGGAAGAAATCCGCTCCGTGGGCAAAGATCATTCGCGAATTTATATATGACGGACATATTGCAGGGAATCATCGACTCTGGATTTCCCATTAATCAAGTGCCGGTTCAGCGCGGCTGGCTTGAAATAGACTCTCTGAGGGATCTGGCAGTGGCGGAAAATTCAATAATGATTCACGATGGACAACTAGCGGTTGTTAGTTGATCCGCGCACAAGGAGCGAAAAAAATGGTAATTTGGTTGATCGGCATGTCGGGGGCGGGGAAAACGGTAATTGGCAAAGAGTTGTACGGGCTTTTGAAAGTCAGAAAACCGAATGTGGTCTTTCTTGATGGCGATAATATACGTGAGATCATGGGAAACGACCTAGGGCACACCGTTGCCGATAGAAACATCAATGCGGGCCGTATTACACGGCTGTGCAGGTATTTGGACAGCCAGGGTATCGATGTCATCTGCGCGGTACTGTCCATTTTTCATGAATCACAGGAATGGAACCGCGCGCATATCCCCCAATACTTCGAGGTGTTTCTACAAGTGCCGTTCGATACTTTGGTTGCTAGAGATTCCAAAGGATTGTACAAGCAAGCCCTGGCGGGTGAGATCGAAAATGTCGTTGGGGTCGATATAGAGTTTCCAATACCACTAAGGCCGGATCTGGTCATCGACAACGTCGAGGACGCCATATCCCCCCGCCGTGCCGCGACTCAAATCGTCGATGCAATTCCCTGGATTCAAAGTTAGACACCAATGACGGCGATTTATCTACTACCGGTGATTGTTTTGATTGTGCTCCTCGTTCTGGAAGCGCTTGCTTGCCTGATGGTGCGATGGCTGCGGAAGGATTTTCAGTGGCTGATTACCCCGCAGGACCTGCATCCCAGACTCGATGAAGCCAAAGTCAGGCGGTTTTTCGAGCACGGAGCCGATCCGGAATTGGGCTGGGTTAGAAAGCCGAACACCGGCGGCACGAAAAAAGGCAGCTCGGCATCCGGCATAACCTACATCATAAACGGGGAAGGAGCCCGCAAAAATCCGGGATTCGAACATTTATCTCCGGTTTTGCTGGCAGTCGGGGATTCGTATACCTTCGGTCGGCAGGT
>Ga0209743_1000555_pt1 | contig 10968 bp, 8 predicted proteins | sample OlaalgELextract2_FD_187378 | JGI IMG/M metagenome (GOLD analysis project Ga0209743, IMG submission 187378) | Olavius algarvensis symbiont microbial communities from Tuscany, Italy - Type G ELBA extract 2 (SPAdes) (version 2) | ecosystem: Host-associated > Annelida > Digestive system >...
TAACCTGAAGCACAGCAGATTGCTGCTTTAACCAATTTTTCAAAGAACATTGACCAAATTTAAAATGTTGGACCTACAATTTTGTAATTTATTCTGATCAATTTTAAGTTTATGCGCAGGCTCTATAGACCAGTCGTACTACATTTAATGAATTTGAAATTACATAGAAAAAAGGGAAGCCGTGGCCCGTGACACCCCCCATATTCTGTTGATCAATCCCTGGATTCATGATTTTGCCGCCTATGATTTCTGGGCCAAACCGATGGGATTGCTGTCGATAGGGGGAATCTTAAAGGCTCACGGCATCTCGGTTTCCTACATCGACTGCTTAAACCGCTTTCATCCCCGATCAGCTAAAAGCGACCCCTGGGCCAGAAATGGCCGCGGCCCCTACCTGAAATCTCGGATTTCAAGGCCGGCGGCACTGCATGATGTACCGCGCCGCTTTTCCCGCTACGGCATCAAACCCCGTTGGTTTATAGCCGATCTCTTAAACCTGGCCCGGCCCGACCTGGTGCTGGTCACCTCGCTGATGACCTACTGGTACCCGGGGATCCAGGAAACCATTGCGACGATTCGATCTGTTTTTCCGCAAACACCCATCATCCTGGGTGGCATTTATGCCCGGCTGTGTCACGACCACGCCCGGATTCACTCAGGTGCGGATCATGTCGCTTTCGAAAAGGCGGAAAACGAATTGCTGTCCCTGGTGCAAAAATATACCGGATATTCGGCCGGTTTGACGTTTGACCCGGCCGATCTCGACGCCTATCCCTACCCTGCCCTTGATCTTCAGGCAACAATTAATTATATTCCCCTGTTGACCACAAGAGGGTGTCCGTTCGACTGCGCCTATTGCGCCAGCCGCTTTTTAGAGCCCCGGCATTTGCAGCGCAGTCCGCAATCCGTCATTGAAGAGATCAATTTCTGGCACCTGAAGCACGGCATCAAGGATTTTGTAATATACGACGATGCCTTTCTGGTGGATGCAAATCGGCATGCGGTCCCTATTTTGGAGGGGATATGCCGCAGCGGTCTCAAAATTCGTTTCCATACCCCGAATGCACTTCATATTCGGGAGATCGATGCAACCACCACCCGGCTGATGTACGAAGCGGGTTTTCACACCTTGCGGCTCGGCCTTGAAACGGCAGACTTTGACCATAGACAGACCCTGGATATCAAGGTTTCCCAGACCGAATTTAAACGCGCCGTCAAATGCCTGATCGAAGCCGGTTTTAGAAAGGATCAGGTGGGGGCCTATTTGCTGGTCGGCCTGCCCGATCAAAAAATCAGCTCGGTGGAGGAATCCATAAAGACTGTAATCGACAGCGGCATAACACCGGTGCCGGCATATTATACGCCGATTCCCAATACCGCCCTGTGGCCCAAGGCAGTCGCCGCTTCACGCTATGACCTGGCTGCCGACCCGATATATACCAACAATGCCATTATCCCCTGCCGCAAGCAGCCGTTTTCCTGGAATACGATCACCCGCTTGAAAGAACTGGCAGCCGGCCGAAATTGAAGATTGCAGATTGAAGATTGAAGATTTGTTGATGTCGCTTCGCTCCGCCCTTTTTTAATTGAAAGATTATCATTCCTTTGAACTTTCAATGAATCCTGCGCGGCGATTTAATCCATAATTCATGGTCGTATCAAATCAAATGGGGCGAACGTTTTGATCATTGAACATTGAAATTTGGGATTTATTTGAGATTTGTTATTTGGTGCTTAGAATTTTCATTGATCGATTCAATTATATTTCATAATAAGATATGCAAATAATACATATTTAAGCGAGCAAAGGAGAAAATAAATATGCTTCACTTGAAGTCGGGCAATTTAAAAAAACAAAAATTTGAAAGCCTGGCGATTCCGGTGTGCGAGGATGAAAATATTCACGAAGATCCCGCAATCCGGGCCGTCATCGACAAAGCGCTAAAGCTCGAAGAGTTCAACGGCAAAAAAGATGAAAGCGTGATTTTTTATGATTTACCGGAAGTCAACGCCCGGCGGATTATACTGTCCGGTCTTGGGAAAATTGAATCCATGGATCGGGAATCATTACGCTCAATGGCCGGCAAATCCGTAAAAAGCTGCATCAACCATGAGCTGACCAATTTGTGGTTAGCCGTACCCACCTCAGAGAAACTGGACCTGGAGATGTCTGACGTCATCGTGGCCATGCAGGAAGGGGCCTGTCTTGCCAATCACATATTTGAAAAATACAAGGGCGAGCAAAAGAAGAAACCACTTAAGCAGATAAATTTTCTGGTTGCTAGCCGGGTTGCCGCAAAATACCGCCACCTGTGCTCAAAGGTTGTCGCTACGTGTGAGGGGACTTGCCTGGCCCGGGACTGGGTCAATACACCGTCAAACGAGAAAACCCCGCAAAAATTTGCGCGCTCCATCGTCAGCCTGGCGAAAAAGCAGCGCCTGAAGGTTCAGGTGCTCAACGAGGCCCAATTGAAGCAAAATAAATTCGGCGCACTGCTGGCCGTGGCGGCCGGCAGTGAAAGCAAACCCAGCCTGGTTATATTGGAACACAAGGTCCCGGGGGCTAAAAAGACAGTGGCCCTGGTCGGCAAAGGCGTGACGTTTGACTCCGGCGGGTTGAATATCAAAACCGGTGGATCTATGGCCGGCATGAAGTCGGATATGTCCGGAGCCGCCGCGGTGGCGGCTTCCCTGATTACGGCCGCCCGCTTGAAAAAGAAAGTCAATATCATCGGTGCCATTCCCATCGTCGAAAATATGCCGTCCGGCCGGGCTATTCGGCCGGGAGACATTGTTCGCAGCTACACCGGCAAAACCGTTGAAATCGGAAATACGGATGCCGAAGGCCGATTAATCCTGATCGATGCCATGGCTTACGTGATTAAGAAGTACAAGCCCCAAATGCTGGTTGACCTGGCAACCCTGACGGGCGCTTGTGTCGTTGCTTTGGGAGATAAAATTGCCGGCGTCTTTTCCAACGACGATGACCTGGCGGCGTCCATCGCGGCATCCGGTGCAATAACCCATGAACGCTGCTGGCGAATGCCGTTGCCCGAAGATTATAAGGAGCTTCTCGAAAGCGATTATGCAGACATCAATAATATGCCCAGCAGCCGTTACGGGGGTGCCGTCACCGCTGCTCTGTTTTTATCCGAATTTATCGGGGATACCCGCTGGGCCCACATCGATATTGCCGGCCCGGCGTTTCTCAAAAAGAAAAGTGACTACTGCGGCCCCGGGGCCACAGGGTTTGGGGTGAGGCTGTTGGTGGAATTGTTAGACCAACTTTAGTAAAGATCCGAGCCCAGAGGACCCGGCTTTGATTTCACCCCAGAGGGGTGGAGTCTACCTTAGAATCGTAATGGAATAATGGAATGATGGAATAATGGAATATTGGGAATCGAAAGCGGATGAGGTCTGATTTTATAAACTGATCTGTGCCATCGTTATAAAAATAGACCCCATTCCACTATACCCAGCATTCCAACATTCCAGTATTCCATCATTCCGTTCCCGCTTGCAGCAGATTCACGGCATAGCCAAGGAACTCTGACCTGGCCCAGAGGACCAGGTTTTCTGCGACTATGTAAATTCCAATAACCCAAATTCTAAATTCCAAACCGATACAGCGACAATGGTTATAAACCTGCTGAATCATCGCTGTCGGCCCTTGATTTGGGAAATGATGTACTGCAAGTGAGGGGATGATTTTGGAAATTGAATATTGAAATTTGGAATTTATTTGTATTTTGGTGCTTGGGATTTGGGATTTAACCATCTATCTGGGTCTTCTGATATAAGCGATTTAGGCGTTACCCACTTGTTACCCAATAGCCGGGCTACACGGTTTGGCCGAAAACCGAGGACCTAAAGCCGAATACCGTTTTTTTATCCAGCCTTTCGATTTGGGAGTCCGGATCGCGGATTTCGGATTGAAAAAAACAGCACGGTCAATTAAATCATTGTGTCCCTCATTCAGCCTTCAAAATTCCTGGCTTCCCAGCCTCCCAGCTTCCTGGCTTCCCAGCTTCCCGGCTTTTTTACCACCCCCCCAATATATCCTGACCCCGCTGGCGGGCGGCTTCTTCCTGGAACTCGTGAAACCGGGTGCCGACAACAGTGGCGACGTTGGCTATCACTGCAAAGCCCATATCCGGGTCTTTTTCAAATAGTTGCCGCAGGCCCTGCCGTTCGACTTTGATCAAGCTGCAGGGCAGGTCGGCACAGTATCCGGACAAGCGATATTTATTCGGTGACGTAAAGCTGGACCAGCCGAATGCGCCGGCGGCGTCAATCGAGGAAATCGTGTTGGCCTGGGATGAACTGCCGCCTTCGACTTCATAGCGCAGATCAACCCGGCCTTCGACAACGATCCAAAGATAAACGGCATCGTCGCCCTGGTTGAAGAGTTTGCTGCCGGCCTCGAATTCTGCTTCTTCACAGCAATGTATTATCTCCGCCAGCTGCTCATGATTAAGGCCCTGGAAGATTTGGACTTGGTCTAAAAATTCGATATCTATCATGGCGATCTCCTCTAATTTGAAAAAAGCCACGAATTCGCACGAATTGACACGAAATTTCTGTCTCCAATTTTCGTGCTCCAATTTTCAAGCTGCAGCGATAATTCGTGTTGATTCGTGTTCATTCGTGGCTGAATTTTTTTAGAGACAAAATTCATATGAATATTAATCACAGTTATGGCAGCACAAAATCGGTCTGGACTTCGCCCGCAAGGATATGCTGCTTAAAGACCTGGCGCAGTTTTTCAGCGTTCATTTTCTGGTAGACCACCGGATCCTCGCTTTCTATTTCTACGGTTACGTTGGGATGGGTATCGCAATTGCCGATACAGCCGCCGCTTTTGACCTCGATTTCCGGGCGGTCGGCCAGGGCCAATTCCTCTACGAGCGCATTCATGACCTCCCGGGCACCGGCAATTATTCCGCAGGTCGCCAGATGGACCGTAATTTTGGTATTGGCATACGACGGTTTCGATGCCGAGTCCTGCAACTGGCGGAAACGTTGGCCGATGATTTCCACCAGGTTCGACATGACCAGATAGCCGGTTTTGGAATCCTGTTTAAAGAGTTCAATCAGTTGTTCTCTTTCGATTTGGACGACCTTGCAGGATTTGGTAGCGCAATAAGCCGACAATCTGTACTTATGCGGTGCAACAAGGCTTGACCATCCGAAGGTCTTGAATTCGGATATGGACGAAATCGTGTTTTTGGTTGAAGTCGAACGATCCGGCAAATCGAAGCGCAGATCGACCCGCCCCTCGCTGACAATCCACAGGCAGGAAGCGTCATCGCCTTCGCTGAAAAGCTTTTCATTTTGTCGGAATTCCATTTCACGGCAGTGATCTTTAAGACCACCAAGTTGGCTGTCAACCAGCCCTTTGAATACCTCAACATTTCGCAGAAAATCAAGACTAGTCATCTGGAAGCTCCTTATCATTATCTGAATTACGCACCTGATCCCGGCCCCAGTGTATGGGATCGCAAATATCAATACCGGCCATCTGTCGCCACCGATCAGCCAGCCTTCAGCCCCAGCCTTACACCCGTGGGACTATAGACCATCGACATCCAAATTGCAAACGAATCACCGCCGGATTCATGACCCCCGGCAATTAACTGCCGTCTTTAATCGATACCAGCTTAAAATGAATTATGAAAATTCCAAGCACCAAAAACCAAATCTCAAATAAATCCCAATGCCCCAAATTCAAAATTCCAAACTAAAGAGCCATCAATTGAATTATTGCTCCCGGCGATGAAGCCCATCGCCGGACGGACAAAAAAGATCCGGACGGACAAAAAAGTTTACGATATCTAAAACATACCAAGGTGAAATTCAAGAGCTAATTCTTGCGGCGATGGTCGACATTGATTTATAATCATCTTTCCGCTATAGTGACGTTAACGATTGGGCAACAGTAAACTATCAGCCACGCAACGGCTGGCACCGGATGATCAAGATAGTGGTTATTTACCTGGAATTTCAGTAGGGGTAGACTCTAAGCAGCACTAAACCACGAGCCGCTGCGTGGTTGATACAGGGTTAAATGGATCATGGGCAGTCATTCACAATTGCCGGAAGATATTGCCACCGCGGCATCCAATGCATTTAAGCCGGATCTCGGCCAGATTATCGATCTGCTGCCCTGCGCCATATCGATTCAGGATCGGGATTTGCGCATTCTATTTGCCAATCGGCAGTTTCAATCCGACTTTGGTGATGCCATCGGCAAGCTATGCCACTCGGTATACAAGGGCTCACAACGCGTATGCCCCGGGTGTCCCGTCCAAAATACGTTCCGAGACAAACGCGCCCATGTCAAAGAGGATACCGTGCAACTGGCCAATGGCCGGATCTGTCAAATCCTGATTCAAACATCCCCGCTGCTGAACAATGACGGCGAAGTGGCGGCGGTGATTGAAATGTCCACCAACATCACTGAAATCAAAAAGAGTCAAAAAGAGTTAAAAACCTTAGGTCAATCCATTGCGCTGCTGTCCCACGGCATAAAAAACATCCTCGAAGGTCTCGAAGGCGGGGCCTACGTGGTCAATGAGGGTTTCAAAGACGACGACCTATCACTGGCCAGAAAAGGCTGGAATATTGTTAATAAAAATATCAGCGAAATAAGCGATGTTGTAAAAAATATCTTATATTCCTCTAAAAACCGCCCCCTGAAATACGAAGCCGCGGCGCCCGGCCGACTGGTCAAGGATTCGATTGCCCTGTTCAAGGAAAAGGCCGCCGGATTAAACATCGAGCTCGTTACGGAAATCGGCCCCCGGATGCCCGAGGTTAAAGTAGATATCGCCAGCGTACGGCGTATGCTCAACAACCTGATCTGGAATGGTTTACAGGCCTGTCTGAATGACAAAGACAAAAAAAGCCATTGTGTCGCCGTTAAAACCGACCGTTATGATAAAGATCATTTTTATTTTGAGATAGCGGACAACGGAATCGGAATGGATCGAGCCACCCGCCGCAATATTTTCGAAGAATTCTTTTCAACCAAAGGCAGTTCGGGCACCGGCCTAGGCCTGGCAGTGGTGGAAAAAGTCGTCAACAAACACGGCGGCCGCATCGAAGTCCATTCGAAACCCGGCGATGGCACCCGGTTTACGATTATATTTAAATTTTGACGCCCACGAATTGATGGTTTCCAGCAGGAAGCCCTGGTGACGTGGATGGGCCATGGCACAGGGTGGAATGGTCCGGCGCCATATTTTAGCTTGACGAATCGCTGTAAATAATTCATACCATAGGCAGACACATAGAGGAGAGCAGAATGGAAAAAAGCCTTAAAGTGGTTTTGGTCGACGACAACACGGATTACCTGTTTACGATGGAAACCTTTCTACAACGAAACGGATTTGAGGTATTCACGGAAGATGACGGCCAAAAAGGATTGGATCTGATCCGCCGGGAGAACCCCGATATCGTTTTGCTGGATGTGATGATGGAGTCGCTTTTCTCTGGTTTTGAGCTCTGTAAAAAACTGCGCACAGAGGACGAACTGAAACACATCCCGATTATCGGCATCTCCGGCATGGGTGACGAATTGGGACTGGACTACAAGCAATGGCCTGATTTCGAGTATTTCAGTCCGGACGCCTTTCTCGATAAACCGGTCGACAAACAGCGCCTGTTGGAATTGATTCCGGAAACCATCGAAAAGGCCCGCAAACGTAAAAAGCGGCCCAAGTGGAAAGAAAAAATGGATCAGGAATGGGCCGATAAGGCTTCCAGTTCGCAATAAACGCAACGTATTAAATAATTGATCCGCCCGGCACACCAATTTCCACCGGCACCGGCTCCCAGGCGAAAAATAACGCCCCGCTGGTTCTGAATAGATAGGCGGATTAATTATCCTCATTTTAAAGCTTTAAGTGATTTCATAACTCCAGGTCATGCGGGTTGAGTCAGGTTGGCGGCAAACTTGAAAACGTGACCGGGGTTATGAAAATACTTAAAGAATCTCCGAACACCCGCACAGATAATGCGATTCTGACCAGGTATCCGTAAGCAAACCAAACCCCGATGCGGCCACATTAGGGTAAACTGGAGATTATTGGACCATGTTCGATTATCTGCTTTACACCTCTCTGATCATTTTTCTGCTCGGTTCAATCTATAAAGCATCACACTGGTTTACCAAAAGCATCGGGATAGTCGACCCGACCATTACAAACGCCCAAAGGGTCAAGGCGGCCGGAGACGGCCTGCTGCGGGTAATTTTCAGCTTAAAAATCGCGGATGTTCTCAAGGCGGTTGTCATCGACGTGCTGCTGCAGGGCAGGGTCTTCAAAGAGGATGTTGGGCGCTGGCTGGCCCACATGTTGATATTTTACGGATTCATGCTGCTGCTGCTGATGCATGCCCTGGACTCCGTGATCACCGAGGCCTGGTTCGATGACTATTACGCGACGGTCAACCCATACTTTTTTTTAAGGGACTTATTCGGCACCATGGTATTGGCCGGGGCCGCATTTGCCGTGTTTCGCCGCTGCCTGTCAAAAAAACCACGTCTGCAAACCGCCGGCCGTGATCATTATGCCATCATTATCCTGGCGGTAATTATGTTGTCCGGAATTGCTTTGCTCGGGCTTAAGATAACCTCCCACAACGAATTCATGATCATGGTCGAGGACTATGCCGGACTGGATGACGAGGAGGAAATCGAAGCCCTGGAAGCGGTCTGGGTGAAAGAATACGGCCTGGTCTCACCCAATGTGGCGGGACCTTTTGATGAGGATCTATTGGCAGCCGGTCAGGAAGTAAACGAGGCCAGCTGCCTGGAATGCCATGTTGCATCCCAATGGGCATTTACCGGATTTATTCTGGCCGAAATCCTCAAACCCGTGGCCCTGGCGCTGGATCAGACCGACGCCATCAACATCGCGTGGTATATTCACATCATCGCCTGTTTCGCCGGGTTGGCCTATCTGCCGTTCAGCAAAATGTTTCATATCATGGCCACGCCCCTCAGCCTGATCGCCAACCGGGTCATGGATCCCCGGACTTCGGCGCCGGCCAACATCCTAACGCGCCAGGTCCTGGAGTTGGACGCCTGCACCCATTGCGGCAGCTGCAGTCTTAACTGCTCGGCCGCCATGATTTACGAAGCCGTCGGCAATCGTTTCATATTGCCGTCCGAAAAAATGTCTTTTCTGAAACAATGGGTAGCCGGCAAAAAGCTGGATCCGGCGCAGTTGCAGGCAATCGCCGAAGGCGTTTATCTTTGCACCAACTGCGATCGCTGCACGGTTCACTGCCCTTCCGGAATCCGGCTAAAAGAGCTGTGGTACAATGTCCGGGAGGACCTGCTGCTGAAAGGCCCGCCCCAGGCCCCCGTCATGACACCCTTTTCGTTTGCGCGCGGGGTTGTGGTAAGAGACCGGCTCAACACCGATGCATACCTGCGGCCGATCGAAAAGGCGGCTGAAAATCTGGCCGGCCAAGCGGCCGGACTGTTAAAAAGTGATGCCGCCCTGCCCTTGAATATTGCCGCCGACGAATCCCGCCGCTTTGCAGCGGGGGACAACACCTTTGCCCATTGCTTCAGCTGTCAAAGCTGTACCACGGTCTGCCCGGTGGTCGGCAATTATGGAGAACCGGAAAAGGTGCTGGGATTGCTGCCCCACCAAATCATGTGCAGCCTGGGGCTGGGTTTCACCACCATGGCCGGCGGAGCCAAAATGATCTGGGACTGCCTGACCTGCTACCAGTGCCAGGAAAATTGCCCCCAGCAGGTGGCGGTGTGCGACTTGCTGTACCGGTTGAAAAATGAGGCGGTGCGTCAGGCACGGGTATAGGTCTTATATGACCTATAGGACCTATAAGACCTATTATAAAAATCGAGACGGAGCGAAATTAAAAAAATGAAATTCGCACTATTCCAGGGCTGCAACATACCCGCCCGGGTGACTCAGTATGCGGACGCCACCCGGGCCGTCTGCAGGGAATTGGCAATTGAGCTCAAGGAGCTGGATCAGTTCAATTGCTGTGGTTACCCGGTCCGCAATATCGACCAACGGGCATTTGTGTTGTCGGCGGCCAAAAATCTGGCAGCGGCCGAAAAGGTCGGCCTGGATATCCTGGTAATGTGCAAATGCTGTTACGGGTCTCTGAAAAAGGCCGCCTGGGCCATGGACAACGATTCGAACTTGAAAAAGGAAATCAATGGATTTCTGGCTAAAGATAAGCTGGCATATGAAGGCCGGGCCGCAGTCAACCATTTGCTGACGGTGTTGCATCGCGATGTGGGAATCGAGCATCTGAAATCACTGGTTTCAAATTCTTTCAACGGCCTTCAAATAGCGACCAGCTATGGTTGTCACGCCTTGCGCCCGAGTCATGTCACTGGTTTCGACGATCCGCTGGCGCCAACGATATTTGACGAACTGGTCGAAATAACCGGTGCCTTCAGCGTTGACTGGAGTCGCAAACTCGATTGCTGCGGCGCGCCTTTAACCGGCATCAACGATCAGCTGGCCAGGGACATGGCCGCCAAAAAAATAGCCAGTGCCAGAGAAGCGGGCGCAAACTACTTGTGTACGGCATGTCCGTACACCCATATTCAATTTGATTGGGTTCAAGATCAAATGGCAGCCGATTCTGACGACTGGGAAGCGGTGGCCCCGATTCTTTATCCCCAGTTGCTCGGGTTGAGCATGGGAATTGATGCAGCGACCCTGGGGATGTCCAAAAACAGGCTTGAACTGGCCGGTATCTCTTCGTACCTGATGACTGAGTGATAGGTCTAATTTAGGGATTCAGGTATTGGGGAATTGGGGAATTGAAGGAATTCTATCTCTTTTATTTATAGAGTGGACGCATAAACGTAAAAATTCTCATTATATCAGCATGATAAGATAAAATACTACTTGACTTTTTTTGATATAAGTACTACTAAAATCACTCCTTTTATAGGCCTAGTTCCCTAAAACT
>Ga0209743_1000557_pt1 | contig 10959 bp, 6 predicted proteins | sample OlaalgELextract2_FD_187378 | JGI IMG/M metagenome (GOLD analysis project Ga0209743, IMG submission 187378) | Olavius algarvensis symbiont microbial communities from Tuscany, Italy - Type G ELBA extract 2 (SPAdes) (version 2) | ecosystem: Host-associated > Annelida > Digestive system >...
TGTTGATGAGCAGCAACGGCGTTTAAATTGAGCATGATTTTTAAATTCCTATTTTTACTCGACTATTTTTGTAAATTTTACTACTAATAGGTTTTCTATTCCTCACTAAAGCCCCAGTTTTAGGGAGCTAGGCCTATAAAAGGAGTGATTTTAGTAGTACTTATATCAAAAAAAGTCAAGTAGTATTTTATCTTATCATGCTGATATAATGAGAATTTTTACGTTTATGCGTCCACTCTATAGCCAGATTGACTATTTTAGGACTGCTATCGATTTAAATAAAGAAGATAGAGCGAAGCGATTCAACAAATATTCAATCTTCAATCTTCAATCTTCAATTCCGGCTTGCCCGGGTTGGGATGCTTTCAATATCGGGGTATACTATTAAATGCAGACAAACAATAAACTCAGTCAAAAAAAAGCGTTAGTTCATCAAGTGCGCCGGCACTATCAGGGGACCCTTTTCTCTTTTGACAGTGAAGATGTCACTTTACCCAATGGATCACGAACCGAATTGGCCATGGTGCGCCACCCGGGGTCGACTGCTGTGGTCGCCCTGTTCGACGATAACACCGTCCTGATGGAACGCCAATACCGCCATGCCGTAAAAGATTACCTTTTGGAAATTCCGGCCGGTACCATGGAACCCAATGAATTGCCCCTGGACTGCGCCCGGCGGGAGTTGGAGGAAGAAACCGGTTATACAGCCGCAAAGTTTATCGAGCTTTCACAAGTGCTGATTCTGCCGTCTTACTCGGACGAAAAGATCTATGTCTACCTGGCGCATGATTTAATTTTGTCCCAACAGAACCTTGACAAAGATGAAGTCATTGAGATCGTAAAATACCCGCTTGAAGATACCCTGAATATGGTCGATGACGGTCAGATAACCGATGCCCTGACGATTTTGGGCCTGCAGATGGCCTGGCGACATCTGCAAAACTAAAAACCGGCTTGGGTTAAACTTTCCGAATATTCCGTGGCCCATTCAAAAACCTTGTCAATAAAATGCCCCAGGGATTCGGACAGGTATTTATCCTTGTGGTGGATCATGTAATATTTGCGGGTCATGGATGGGTCAGAGAGCGCAATGGCTTTCAGCCGGCCCGCTTCGATTTCTTCCCGGGCTACTTTCCTGGATATCAAGGCAATTCCGATTCCTTCTTCGACGGCACGCTTGATGGCGCGATTGCTGGACAGCTCCAGTGCTATTTTTACCGATAAATCGGTTTTGCGAATATAATCCTCGATGGCTTTGCGGGGCGCGGAACCCTTTTCGTGCATGATCAGCATCTGGCCTGCCAGTTCCTCCGACGTCAACTTTTTTGCACGGGCCAGAGGATGATTCAGGGGCGATATGATCACCAACTGGTCTTGAAGCACTTCTCTGACCTGCAGTTTGGCGTGTTCGACCGGATACGAAATGAATCCCAAATCGTTGTTCAGGGTCGCTGTATGGCGCACGACGTGTTCGGTCGGCAGGATGTTCATGGTAATGCGAACCCGGGGATATGATTTGCTGAAAGGAATGATAATCCGCGGGAGGTAATAGTCACCGAAGCTTTCACTGGACAGAATCCGGATGTGGCCGCGTTTGCGCTGTTGGAAATCGCGGATGCTTTCTTCGGCCTGGTTCTCCAGCTCAAATATTTTTTCTGCTATTTCGTAAAGAACTTCACCGGCATCGGTCAGGACCAGCCGTTTTCCAATGTGGTCCACGAACTTCATGTCGTAAAATTCCTGCAGCCGCTGAAGCCCCTTGGTGACTGCCGGCTGGGTGATGAAGAGCTCCCGGGCCGCCAGGCTGAGGTTGCGGTTTTTGGCCGCCATATAAAAAATTTTTAACTGATTTAGATTCATGGGTTCAGATCTCGTCATTTAATTTGAAAAAATGGCCGTGGATCTTTGTACATTACGGAATTTCATAAAAATTGTACATGGGTCTAATTCAGGAATTCGGGGATTGAGGAATTTAGGAATTGAAGGAATTCTATCTTTTTTAAATTAATGGATTTTATCCTTTAATCCCTGAATTCCTAAATCCCTCAATTAGGCGCAAATAAACATAGATAGTGTCCCCAAAAGTTGACTTACCTTAAAGTAAGTTACGAAACCAGAAGCTATAATCTAAAGTAATTTTTTTTAAAAATATCATTATATTTGTTTATTGCACAATCGGCTATTGATGTCCATCACTTAGTTTGCATGGCGAAAATTACGTCCACCAAGCCGGCCAGGGGTCTGGATATGAATTTATCTTTTCGTTGGATCATAAAAAAACTGCGGGTGACCGGCGGACCGGCCAGGGGAACAGTAATCAGCTTGGCCGTGCGGATTTCCTCGGCTGCCACTTTTTCGGATATAATGGCAATGCCGTCGCCTTCTGCCACCGCTCTTTTGATCGCCTCGTTGTTTGAAAATTCCAGATGCTTTGAAACCCGGACATCCTGCTCATCCGTAAATTTTTCGATGGCTCTCTGCAGCGCTGAGCCCTGCTCGTGCATAACCATGGCTTCACCTGCCAGGTCGTTCGGCGTCAGGGCGGCCTTGTGTGCCAGACGGTGTCCGGGCGCCACGATGATGACGAGGTTTTCCTCCAGCACTTCCTGCAGAATCAGTTTAGCGTGCTTAACCGGATACGAGATAAAACCGATGTCGTTTTGCAGGGCGAGGGTGGTTTCAACAACTTTTTCGGTGGATAAAATGTCGACTTTAACACTGACAGCGGGATGCGCGGATGTGAACCGATGGAGTATGGCTGGAAGATAATAGGCTCCGAAGCTTTCACTGGTGTGAATGTTAATCTGCCGCCCCTGTTCAACCTGAAAACTGCGGATGCGCTCTTCAGCCACTTTTTCCAGGCTGAATATGCTGTCCGCGATATCGTAGAGCGCGTGGCCGGCCTTGGTCAACGTCAGCTTTTTACCGACGCGCTCGACAAACCGGATCTCGTAATATTCCTGCAGACGTTGGATTCCCTTGGTGACGGCGGGCTGGGTGATATTCAACTCAGCCGCCGCCGCACTCAGGCTCCGGCGTTTGATGGACAGGTAGAAGAGTTTGAGTTGATTGAGATTCATGGGATCGGGGTATTAGGTATTGGGTATTAGGTACTGGATACTGGTCACTAAATGCTCGGCACTGGGTACTTGTCACTTGTCACGGGCAAGGGGCATGGCGCACAGGGCACGGTGCATAGCGCAGGGCGGTTGGAGATCCTACAAACTATCGCCTGAACTCTGTCATCGGTCATCCATACTCTTTCCTCTGAAATCGGTCTTCCGTCATCTGGTTATGCGTTGCGGGTTTAAGCAGCCGGTATTCGGCTTTCGGCATTAGGTGTTCGGAAATGGGATTCGTCTAATAGTGTTGCTGTTCGAATTGCAGGTTTCGGATATGGGCTTGGAGAAACCAGAAGATAAAATCAGATCATTATCCGCTTGCAATACCCAGCATTCCATTTTTCCACGATTCCATTACGCCATTAATTTTCTAACTACCAACACCAGTCTTCCGAAGTGAGGTAAATCGGCCCCGATAGGCGCTTAGTGAAGTCATATCCACAATTTGTTGTCGATATTACCACGTGCATTGATATTAAAAGGTTTCAGGTGTTCCGCCGGCGGACCGTCGGCCAAACAAACAGCCGGTCAAATCGAATAAAGAGACTGTGGCAAATCGGCGAAGTATCACATCAGCGCGTCCGACGTTTCGTACTCGGACTCGTACTCGTCCTCATCCTCGAGGCTTTTGAACCGCATTATGTTTCGATTACGAGAACCAGTACGACGGCGAGCAAGATTCAAATACCCTGTTTTGGGGTTAATATGGATGTTTCACACGAGTCCGGCCTCCGGCTAAAGGACTGCCGGTCTGATCAGAAAAGAAACTTTTGGGAATCGGCTCCGAAATCGGCTTTTGTTGGGTTTCGCATTTCGTGATAGCACCGCAAAAATGTAGGTTGGGTTGAGTGTAACGAAACCCAACAATGCCTGGAGTCGGCTCAACCCAACTTACAATTGCAACTTAGCCTAGGATGGAGTCAACTCCAGCATTTGAATTGTTCACACGAGGATATAGCGCCTCGGATCCCTGACTCCCGAAACGTGATCCGCCTCCGGCGGAAAACCTAAAACCTACAGACTGCGCCTCTGCTGCCTCACCGGGGCCAATTTCCCGAGCGCGGTCACAGAATAAGTTTCGAACCTTAATTTGTACATAACCTGAGGTTATATGAAAATACAATTAGTTTTTTGTGAAAAGCCAGATTTTATATTAAATTTCAAGTTAGATTCTTTTATAATACCCAGGTTGTGCGGTTCAGGGTTCAACGTTCAGGGTTAAAAACCGCCAACCATTTTAGATTAATAGGGTATGATCAACAGCATGTTCACAAAACCGTTTCACCCAATGGGTGAAAGTGGCCATTCCAAACTGTTGATTGAAAAGTTCTAGAAATCAGCATTTTATAACCTTTGAACCTTGAACCTTGAACCCTGAACCTGGAACCGATCAGTTTAGGTAATAGAAACGTCAGAGCGAAGCCTCCGGCTCGTAGAGGTGTGCGCCTACACCTCGGAGAGCGATACCATAAATCTTCAATCTTCAATCTTCAATCTTCAATTCCGGCTTGTCTGGATTAGGTGGACATCATGAAAGACCAGGCTCAAATTGTTATTATCGGCGGTGGTATTTTTGGAACCAGCATTGCATACCACCTGGCAAAAGCCGGCTGTACCGACATCGTCCTACTCGAAAAAGGGGAACTGACCAGCGGTACGACATTTCACTCCGTCGGCCTGGTCTCACAGTTTCGCACATCACCGGCCCTGATGAATGTCATGAATTATTCCATCAACCTGTATAATGAGTTGGCCCAGGGGGAGGGCGGCGACTCCCTCGGATGGCATACGGTGGGAAGTCTGAGGTTGGCGAGCAGCCCGGACCGTCTGAAAGCGCTGCAGCGTGAGGTCAGCCGGGCCCAGGCCATCGGGCTCACGGCGGACATTATCAGTCCGGCCGAAGCACTTGAAATGTACCCTGATCTGTCGGGGGAAAGCCTGTATGGCGCTGTCTATGTGCCGGATGACGGTCATATCGATCCCAGCGGATTAACCTATGAATTTGCCAGGCTGGCCCGCCGGATGGGAATTGAGATTTGTACCAAGGTACGGGTGACCGATATCGAGCTTTCAGCTGATCGCGAAATTACCAAAGTGATCACCGACCACGGAAACATAAAAACCGAATGCGTTGTCAATGCCGCCGGCCAATGGTCGCCGCGCATCGGTGAGATGGTAGACATCCACATACCGATTGTCCCCATGATGAATCAGTATCTGACCACCAGACCGATTGCGGGTCATGAATTGCCTGCCGATGCTCCGGTCATCAGAGATCCGGACAACCTGTTTTATTGCCGGGAAGACGTCGGCACCTTCTTGTTCGGCGGATTCGAGACCAATCCCAAACCCTGGTCGGTGGACGGTGCGCCCTGGTCTTTTACCCAGGAGCTGCTGCCGGGGGAATGGGACATGTTCGAAGATATCATGGCCGGTGCCATGCGACGCATTCCGATTCTGCAGGAGGTTGAAGTCGTCGAGTTAATCAACGGGCCGGATGCGTTCACGCCCGACGGCTATTATGCCCTGGGTCCGGTGCCCGGCTTAAAAGGCTTTTACGTGGCGGCCGGGGGTTCGGACAACGGGATCGCCGGCGGAGGCGGCATCGGCAAACTGCTTGCCGAATGGATCCTGGAGGGTGAAACCTCCATCGATACCCACGAGATGAATGTCAAAAGATTTGGACCGCATCTGACGGATAAAGCGTTTTTGGTGGAACAGTGCCGCGAAGTGATTCGCTACTATTACCACCTGCGATATCCCCAGGATGAAAATGAATGGGGCCGCCCCCTGCGCACCAGTCCTTTTTATGAATGTTTAAAGGATCGGGGGCCCGTGTTCGGGCTCAAGAACGGCTGGGAGCGGGTCAACTATTTCGATCCCGGCCGCCCCTGGCGTCAGGCCGGCGCCGACCAGAAGCACTGGGGCTGGCAAAGACCGCCTTATTTTAATCAGGTCGGCGCAGAGGTCAAGGCCGCCCGCGAGAAGGTGGCCCTGTTCGACATGACCTCCTTCGGTAAAATACGGGTGCGGGGTGCGGGAGCCTTGAATTTTTTGCAAAAACTGGCTGCCAATAACCTGGACAAACCGGTCGGCCGGGTCACCTATACCCAGTTTCTCAATCCCCGGGGCGGCATCGAAAGTGATGTCACCGTCGCCCGCGTTGCGGACGATGCGTTTAGAATTATTTCGGGCACCTCCTTTGTTTCCAACGACCTCGGCTGGATTCAGCTGCACCTGCCGGATGACGATTCGGTTGAGATCGAAGATGAAACCGACCGGTTGGGATGTCTGGGGCTCTGGGGACCTGAGTCGCGGCGATTGCTCGAATCCCTTACGGACAGCGATTTATCCAATGCCGGGTTTCCATATATGACAGGCCGGCAAATCCGGATAGCGGGTGCGGAGATCTGGGCTCAGCGGGTCAGCTATGTCGGTGAACTCGGCTGGGAGATTTACATCAACCCCGGGGATTGTGAAATGGTCTGGGATGCCCTGCTCGAAGCCGGGAAAGAATTTGAACTTCAGACCGCCGGATACAAGGCCCTGGATGCATTGCGCATCGAAAAAGGCTATTTGTACTGGAGCGGTGATATATCGCCGGAAGACAATCCCTGGGAAGCCGGCCTGGGCGCATTTGTCCAGTTGGATAAGGGCGATTTCATTGGACGGCAGGCCCTGATCGAGATGAAGAAGCGCGGCTTAAGGTCCAAGCTGACGGCGTTGACCCTGGACGCCGGCGGCAATTTATACGGCGGGGAATCGGTGCGCAAAGACGGCCGGGTCGTCGGCCGCATTCGATCCGGCGGCCATGGTTACACCATCGGAAAGGATATCGGGTTGGTATATTTGCCGCTCGAACTGGCGGATGCGGGAACCGAATTGGCAGTCGAGGTGCTGGGAGAGCACATTCCGGCAGAGGTTGCCGATACGGCGCTGGTCGATCCTGCGGGAGAGAAGCTGAGAGCGTAAAGCTGGGGTGGTGAATTCCTCCAAAAACTGCATTCACATGTTCATCCCGTTTTTATTTTGTCGCAGAAACCTTGGTCCTCTGGGGCAGGTCAGAGCCCCCCGGCTATGCCGTGAATCTGCTGCAAGCGGGAACGGAATGATGGAATACTGGAATGTTGGAATGCTGGGTCTAGTGGAATTGGATCTATTTTTATAGGGATGGCACGGATCAGTTTGTAAAATCAGACAATCATCCGCTTTGTATCCCCAATATTCCATTATTCCACCATTCCATTATTCCATTGGGATTCTAAGGTAAACTCCACCCCTCTGGGGTGAAATTAAAGCCGGGTTCTCTGGGCCCGGATCTTTACTGCTATGACGTCACGAGTTATAATTTGGGATTTTGGATTTCGGATTGGTGGAATCGCTGCGCTCTGTCTTTTTTTATACAATAGATCGTTCGACAAAAAGCTCACGACAGGCAGAATTCATTACTTGGACATTCGTAATTCGATATTCGAACTTCTCTTTTTCAGAGGTACCGGGCGATTGAATGGCTGCCCCTTGCAGCAATTCAGACCTGACCACCTTGCAGGCGCGGATCGGTCGAGCGAATGGTGACGGGCCGACCCTCAATTATTTCTTGGCAGCGTTCGAGGGTTTCAGCCTCAAGTCGATCCATAGCCTCCTTCGTATAGAAAGTCAGATGTGGCATCAGGATGACGTTCTCCATCGAGTATAAAGCCTTTAGTGGGTGGTTCTTCTGGTTGAGTGGCTCCTGGCTGAAGACGTCGAGTCCGGCGCCGGCGATGCTTCCTTTCTGCAGGGCGTGCAACAAAGCATTTTCATCAACCAGGGCACCACGAGCTGTGTTGATAAGGTTGGCCGTTGATTTCATGGCTGCCAGCTCATCAGCACCGATGAGATGCCGTGTCGAATCGCTTAACGCCACGTGAAGCGAGACGAAATCACAGATAGCAAGCATGGCATGCAGGTTGTCATATGCTTCAATGCCGAGGGCCTGCATTTCTCTCTGACTCCTATTGGGGTCGTAGCCCACCACCCGCGCCCGGAAACCGGCACCAGCCATGCGTGCCATGCTGGAGCCGATCTTACCACAGCCCACGATACCCACTGTTTTCCCCGCTATGTCAGACCCTAGCCAGTGGGCTGTTGGCCAGGCCCAACCTTCTGTCCAAAGCTCCTTTTGCAGCGGCATCAGCTTTTTCGCGAGGGCAATTAACATCGCGAAGGCACCTTCGGCGACCGTCTCCTCGGCGTAGGTCGGGATATTGACCACGGCAATCCCACGCTTGTGCGCAGCTGGTATGTCGATCGCGTCGATGCCTACGCCATACTTTACAATGCCCCTGAGACGCGGCGCCGAGGCGATCACCCGCGATGTGATCGGTGTATAGCACATCAGCAATAGTTCGCACCCGGCCATCGCCACACGAAGCTCGTCCTCGCTGATGCTCTCGGGCATCAGGGTAAGCTCATGTCCCCACTTACGCAGGGTATGATCGATATGCGGCGTTTCAAGTTCACGATCGCAGCGAATGATATGCATAAAAGCTCCTTAACACTTTATCCCAACTATATTTCTACCCTTACGCTGATTACCTTTGACACCGAAACCCCAATCCGGGCAAGCCGGAATTGAATATTGCAGATTGAATATTGAATATTTGTGGTATCGCTTCGCTCTGCCTATTATATCTCCATCAATTGTTTAACTTAAAAGTTGACGCCAAAATATATCTTTGTAAACGCCTGTATACCATGGGTTTACAAAGAAGCCGAAAAAATTTTTGCGCATTTTGTGCAAAACTGAATTGGTAACTGTCTAATATCCAATACCCAATACCCAATACCCAATACCCAATACCCAATGCCCAATACCGAATACCCAATACCGAATACCCAATATCTATTCCTTTTCCACCTCGTCAATACACTCTTCAATTATATCCAGGGCCTGGTCCATTTCTTCTTTGGTGATGATCAGGGCCGGCGTGAGGGTGATAATATTGCCCATGGTCAGCTTGAAGCTCACGCCTTTGGAGAGTGCGGCATACATCACGGCTTCGGCTTCATCGCCGGCGCGCTCGCGGGTCTGGCTGTCCCTGACAAGCTCGATGCCCAGGAAGAGTCCCAGACCGCGAACATCTCCGATCAACGGATGGCGGTCTTGCATGGCCTGCAGCCGTTCGAGGCTGTACCGTCCCAGTTCACGGGCATGCCTGACCAGGTCGTGCTTTTCAATATAGCTGATCGTGGCCAGGGCGGCGGCGCAGCCTACCGGACTTTTTTCATGGGTGTAGTGGCCCAGGGCCCGGTGGGCGGCAACATCCAGCTCCGGGCGGGCAATCACGGCCGCCATGGGGAAGACCCCGCCGCCCAACCCCTTGCCGATCACCACCATATCCGGCTGAACAGCGAAATTTTCGAAAGTGAACATGGCACCGGTGCGGCCGAGACTGTGGGGAATTTCATCAAAAATCAACAGGGCGCCGTGCCGGTCACAGGCCTGCCGGATTTTCTGCCAGTACTCAGGCTTGGGGATGTACGGGGTGCTGCGGATGGGCTCGGCAATGACGGCCGCAATGTCGCCTTCTTTTTCGAGGATATATTCGACATAGTCGGCGCAGACCATATCGCATCCGCCGCGCTTCCCGCAGCCGAAAACGCAGCGATACTCGTCAGGCGGCGGTGCATGTTCGGTCCCCGGCAGCAGAGGGCCCATATCCTGACGGAAAATGGCCTCGCCCCCGATGGAAATGGTGTCCAGGGTCGCGCCGTGAAAAGAATCCCACATGGAGACGGTTTTGTGTCGGCCGGTTGCCAGGCGGGCCAATTTCAAGGCAATACCGATGGCTTCCGCGCCCCCAGGGCAGAACAGGGATTTGTTGAGATCGCCCGGGGCGATTTGAGCCAGTTTTCGGGCCAGGTCCACAGCCGTGCGGTTGGTATAGCGGCGGGTGCAAAACGGCAGCTCATCCAGCTGGCTCTTGATGGCAGCCATGACATCCGGATTGGCAAAACCGACCTGATGCACGTTATTGCCGTGAAAATCCATATAGCGCCGACCCTGGGAGTCTTCAATATAAATGCCGTCGCAGGCGCGCATGGTATTGAGACAGGGTGTTGAGAGCGACTGTTTGAGAAAATATTGAGCGTCTTCCTCCAGCAATGCCCGGTCGGCTGCATCGATGTGAGCTATTTGCCACGCGTCGCGGCGGGCGGATATATTGATGTCACCTTCTGATTTGTGGAGCTTTGGCATTCTCGTTCACCTTCGTAATATTTATTCACCGCAGAGCCGCAAAGTTCGCAGAGATATATTTTTATATATCGTGTCTTGCTAACTAACTCTGTCATAATGGTCAAGTCAATCGATTCTTGTTCCAACTAACCGGAATTTTTATCATGGTTTGGATTACAAAATTTAACTTGAGCTGGGAGTGGTCTCAAAAATAAGATTGAATGGTGGCCAAATGCTGCAATGGCGTGGTGGAGTGAGGGAAACGCGAGAAGGTTTCAGGTGTTCCGCCGGCCTGCGACGAGCTCAGTCGAGTCGAGGCGGACCACTGGCCGATAGCGTCCAGTCAATTCGAGAAAGATACGATTATTGATCAATGATGCTACTATAGATTGCGGGAGCGGTTTTCAACCGCGATTTACTTAATACAATCCCTAAACCCCAATTGGTCTTAACTTGTTTTTAAGGGCCACCATTGTAGTGGCGGGGTTTATCCCATAGCCGTCAGGCTAATATTCCCATCAGCACCTTGGACATGACTAAATCGCCATATATTCACGATCTAAACAAAATAGCATACGTTGCATCGAATTCGGCTCTTTACGTCGTTTTTCCAATATG
>Ga0209743_1000572_pt1 | contig 10616 bp, 9 predicted proteins | sample OlaalgELextract2_FD_187378 | JGI IMG/M metagenome (GOLD analysis project Ga0209743, IMG submission 187378) | Olavius algarvensis symbiont microbial communities from Tuscany, Italy - Type G ELBA extract 2 (SPAdes) (version 2) | ecosystem: Host-associated > Annelida > Digestive system >...
ACGTAAAGGCTAGAAATGGTCCGAAATTCGAATTTTTTTCGAACTTTTGGCCCATCCTTTGGAACCCCTTTGCCAAAGTGGATGGCTCTATGCCAGAATGTGTGCAGTTCTGTGCCCTACATATGCGACTGCAGTCCACCGCACTTGGCGATGCTAAGGAAAACAGAAATGGCACCTATGAAAAAGTTTATATGGCCGGCTGGCCTGGCCTGGCCGGGCCGGGGCGGTATTTAGGTTTGACCGTGTGAAAGAATGAGTGACCAGTACTGCAGTGGTGATCTATGATTATGCATCAGGCACTGTGTTAATTATTTAACGTACTGAAATGTAAAGTTTTGTTTTAGTAAAACTGAAAATATTAATACATTGTCAACATTGACATTGTTTCGCCAGATAATTTAATCTGCAGTGATGGATTTTTCGATCCCCGCTGCCGGGACCTGCCCCTACACCAATGTGTTGTTTGTTTGTTTCAGACAAAACTGCATCATCAGAAAGACAGTGATAATCGTTCAGAACTGATATTTTGCCTGTTCTCAGTTGTTCTGCTGTTTGATAGTGTGTGATACCAGTATGTATAACTGCTACATTTGTGAGAATCAGTTGGATTCCGTACCCACGTTTCGTTCACATTTGCAAACCCACTTAATTGTGGGTGATCTGACTCTTCCCATTAAGTGTAGACAGGGACAGTGTAAAAGTACATTTAACAAACTATTTAATTTTGTTCGTCATTTGCAGCATTTTCATGTGGATTGTCAAAATGTTGTGGACAATTGTCCTAGTTCATCAACTGTTTCTGTTTGCGAAATAACTGCTGATGATATGAGTTCAGAGTGTGACACAGATTTACCCGTTATCCACAGGAAACGGGACAGGGATTGTGTACAAAGCTTGCAGCAGGATGCCGCTGCTATGGTTGCAGCATTACGTGCAAACAGTAGCATACCGTATGCAGTTATCACAGACATTGTCCAATCAGTAGACAATATGATTGGCACAACTGTGGATTTCTGTCACACAGAAGCAATCACTTTGCTGCGTGATGCTGGTAGTGATGACAGTGTTTTGACAACAGTTCATTGTGCTTTAAAGCAGCAACGTGATACGCTGAATCGGCCGCTAAGCTTTTTGTCTACCAGGTATAAACAAGACCAGTTCTTTGATACGCACCCTCTTGCCGTTAAGCCTGAGACAGTTGTGCTGGGTCAGCGCTATGAAACTAGAGGTGGTGCCACACACTTAGTATATGATACTTATCAATACGTATCTGTTGAGGCCACTCTGCAAAGTCTGCTGTCAGACCCTCAATATGTGAACATGCTAATAAGTGACACCTGCACACCGGGGCTGATTAGTGACTGTTGGGATGGGTTGCTGTATAAACATCATCCATTATTAAGTAACAAATCACAGTTTTGTATAGCACTGCAGCTCTTTTATGATGGGATGGGCACAACAAACCCTTTGCGTGGTCAGTCAAGCTTGTGCAATGTTGGAGTGTTCTACTTCATCATTAAGAACTTGCCCAATGTGGTTAATTCTTGCTTTTCCAATGTTCATTTGGTGTCACTTTGCTACGCTCAAGACTTAAAAACTTATGGCTTTCGTGCTGTGTTAAGTAAGCTAGTCAGGGAAATAAAGCATTTGAGTGAGACCGGATTTGCTGGCTCATTTCCTGTCTTGGGCACGCGCACAGTATATGTTTCACTGGTGCAGGTTGCAGGTGATAACCTGGCTTTAAACAGCCTGCTGGGATTTGTTGAATCATTCCGTGTAGATTACTTCTGCACAATGTGCACTGCAACTCAAGCCGATATTCAGTTCAAATTCTATGAAACTGAATTCGAGCTGCGTTCTGTTGCTACATACACTAAGGATGTTGCAAATGTTGCATGCAGTGACAGACCTTTGTTACATTCACACGGTGTAAAAGCAGAATGCGTGCTTAATGAAATTCCTGGTTTTCATGCTGTACATAATTTCAGTTTAGATATCATGCACACAGTCCTTGAAGGCATTGTTTTAACTGAGTTGTCATGTGTGCTTTTTCATCTGTGTAATGAATATCATGAATTGTCACTGTCGGTACTAAATTCACGGATGCACAGTTTCTGGAGTGTGATCAATGTGGATAAAGGCAACAAACCCCCTGAATTAAACCACATCGATAAGCCTGGCCGACTGTATCCATCTATGAAAGCCATTCAGTCTTGGGCGCTGCTGAAGTATCTACCTCTGTTGTTGGGTGATGTTGTACCAGCAGATGACAAGCACTGGTTGTTTTTGCTCCATCTGTCTGAGCTTGTTGACATATTGTTTGCGCCAGTGTTCACTGTCGGAATGGTCACGTATCTGCGTCACCTAATAGCTGATCATTTGGTGACGTTTAGTGAACTTTATAGTGTCGGTGATAGTGGAATTCGGCTAAAGCCGAAACATCACCTCCTTGTTCATTTACCGACAATAATATTAAGAAGCGGGCCACTTGTTGGCATGAACTGCATGCGCTATGAGCTTAAAAATTCATTCTTTAAGAGGTGTTCACACATTATGTGCAACTTTTCAAATGTGTGCAAGACACTAGCATACAGGCATCAGCAGTACTCATTGTTTTCCAAGTTATCAAGCAGTCATGTTCGGAATGCCATTGTAGTTGGTCACAACAGCAGTAAACCAGTTTGTACTTTAGATTGTGCTGATGTCCTGTGCTCGCATTTTGGCATAGAGCAGACTGATGATGTGTTCATTGCAACACGAATTGAACGAGCGTCTATTGTGTATAAGGCAGGACACCATGTAGTTGTTGGCGTTGATGAAGAGCCAGAATTTGGCGAAATTATAATGTTTGTGTGTGTACAGTCCACAGATGACTGGTTCATTGTTGTCAGTTGCCTCAGAACCACTGACTTCGTTGCGCATTATCACAGTTACAGTGTCGAGGACGTAACTCCAAAATCGTACAAGGTGTTGGCATTTGCTGACTTAACAGATTTTCATCCTGTGTGTCGGTATAAGAAACGTACTGAGAAAAGAACAGTGGATTTTGTGCGATTGCCATACCACGTTATGTAAGCCGGTGTGCACCAGCGATATTTAATTGTAGAAAAATTGTAATTTTGTGTTCAGTTCTGACTGAATTTGTCTATTTGTTTGTTTTAATTTTTATTCACAAAATTCTACTTCTGGTGAATGCTCACTGCAGACAAATCTTATATAAAGTGTCTGTGAATTAATTATTAACACTTTCATTTTTCATTCACATTTATTAAATATCACTGATGTGCACAGCTTTGTTTTGGAAAATCTGACAAGTTATTTTGTGCTATGTAATGTATATTTCATATTTGTTTGCTGATTGTTGTCATTTACTAATACTTGAACTGGATATACAGCAACCAGGATGCTGCTTCGGTTATGTACGGCCGACAGAAAGAGATTTGTGCTAGCTGTGAAGTCACTGGCAGACTTTAATGAGAAAGGTAATTAGTGTCGTAAATTTTCTGTTAGCATTTCATTACTCTGAAATGTTGATGTTCATTTAGTGGCCATTCTATATGGCCATAATTAAGCAACGTTGTCCCATTGAGGGCTGGATAAATATAATGTGACTGTATTAGCTTCAGAAAGTTGGTAGATTTGTAGGCTGAAGCCTGCATAACAGGTTTAAGCTTATAATGTATTGACTAGTTAGGACTTTCCAGAATAAGTGTGGCAAAGCGCAGCCGATCCGGACCAAAGTCGGTCTACAAACTTTGAAGGGGTCAAACACGTACCTCACTCACAGCAGGCTACAGGTCATGGGATGCACTGCAGAGATATACTGTTTACTTGCAGCCTACATGTCGTCGAGAGTACTAGCGACGACTACAACTTTTTGTCTTAGTTTTACTGTGACCAAAGATCAGTGCAGCTGATGGGTCGACTGGGTGAGCCAGCATTGTCTGTCGTCCTCATTCACCTTAACCTAAATTTTTTCTTCTATGTCACGATAAGTTTGACTTTGATGAAACTTGGTACGAAAGATGAAGGGTCTACAACGTTACAGAGAGGGGATTTTGAATATTTGTATAAATTTGTAAAAATTATTCTATCAGGTCAAATTTTTAGGCACCACGCGGCACATTAGAGCTATTTCAGCCCACAAGCTGTTTTTTTGGATAGTTTTGTTCAGTCTTTCGTACTTCATAATAAATTTTGTGACTGGTGCTGTAGTTAAAAGTAAGCTGGCATTGGAGAGGTTCTACATAGTAGTTGAAGATGATGGCAGCACTGTCGACGATGACGTGCTGATGGCTGTCATTGAAGATGGAGAAAACATTGGTACATTGATGATTCTGGACCAGTCTCAGAATTGGACAAGTGGTTTGTAATTTGCATGTAAGCTTATTAAAGGCCAAATTCCATTAAATTTGCCCTCCTCTGTTACCTTTAGCCACATCGGAGATGTGATGTTTGTGTTGAGGAAGGGGAATATTAACAAAACAGTGTCTCTGTGCTCTGTACTGTATATGTTTTGTGTACCATTATAATTGTGCATCATGGTATAAAAGGTAAAGGTAAAGGAAGTGGATTTATATAGCGCTTTTATTGTAGTACCTCGCACTCAAGGTGCTCAGGTACGGATCACACATTAGTGGTCACGTGTCAGCTGCAGGTCGAGTGCAGGACAGCGAAAGTTCGCCTGTCAGAGACAGACGTTCTACCACTGTGCCACACAACCAACCAGCAGTTCTTACAGTTTGTTCGACTGGATCAGGCTTAGATCTTACTTCGTTGAGCTATCTGTCTTCCGAGCGCTTCTGTATCTTCGATCTTCATGGTGTTATTTGTATTTACTTGTTTTTGTTACATTCCTTACTTCACTTTTCAATGGGCTGAGCCTAGTGGGATTAGCCCTTGTCCTGGTTAACTAAAAGTGTACAGGTCTAGCATGTAGCGGCCTGAATTAGCCATAAATGACATGCAAATGTGGCTGATTTACATTCGCATCAATGTCTGTTTGAGGAGCCTGCGTATGCATATCATGTCTTTCTTATGTCTAGGGACCAACCTAATTCACGGGAATAAATGCGCGATTTCACGGTAGAGTTTTCAAAATGTGCTCAGCGTTAAAATTCACGAAAAATCCCGGATTTCACGTTATATTGTGTTGTGTTGATTGTCTATACAGTTACTAGTACAGTGGATGAACCAACACAGCTGCCACAGCCTACGCAGTTGCCAGAGCCACAGCCATCTTGCAGTCAGCAAGTGGTGTCACAGTCAACATCATCCACAGCAGTCGACCCTGCAACACCTTGTGAACAAGTAAGTTGTATATTCTGTGTTATGGATGATATACTACACAGTATAGTTTGAACTAGCGATGCACAGGATTCCAGCTATGAGGAGCATGACTCTGGTATAACAAGTGTATCGGAGACGATACGAAAGCCATCACTCGCCAAAGCCCAAACTGCATTAAGAAAACGAAAATAAAATAAAATATGGCAAAAACGATTTTGAATATGGCGGACGAAATTCTTACACCCTGCAATGTGACACGTGGCACTGGAATCGTGTCTCACTATTAGGGCTGTACCGGATTCAGGTTTCTCAAATCTGGCCAGAGCCGGATTTGAATTGCCGAATCCGGTCGGAGCCGGATGTTCATTAACTTGCTGTGTGATTTGTGTCATGTTTCAACTTGCAACGCATACTAGCACCGCATTATCGCTCCGGTAAACGTCTTTTTCTCGAACGCAAACGAGAGCTTGTGAGTCACGAGATCTCGTGAGCATACGAGGACGAGTTGTTTACATGATCGATAATGCAGAGTAAACATAGTTGGTTGTTCTATGCAGCACATGGCATATTTAGTGGGTGAATTTTTAATACTTTTAACATTGCATCGTTGTCATTTAACAAATCCGGCGGAAATCCGGAATCCAGCCAAAATTACGCCGGAGCCAGATTTGGCCACATTGCATGTCGACCACCAGGGCCACGACATTTTGTTTATCATGGTGTTACTATTGAATCTATTATACGATTTGCAATATGTTTGTGTGCAGCGGTATCCAGTAGAAGATGTACTCTTACGCTATGACAAGGGTGTGGTCAATGGGCCTCAACTGGTACAGAAGTTGTTGTCTGGCAACACAGTGACGAGAGCGGAGCGAATTTGGTTGGTGAAAGTGCTAGGAAAGTACCTGATGAAGGTGGCATTCACGTAAGCAAAGATATTTGTTATATGTGCATAATTTTTATTTCACCTGTTGTTATCATCATCATGACAATGAATTAATTAATTACTGTTAATTATTTTGAATATGTTTCTACAATCTAGTAATTAGGCTTTGTAGTCTATAATTTACCTCCGACAACGGAGGAGGTAAATGTTTTTGCCTGTGTTTCTTAGTCTGTCGGTCTGTTAGCAAGATTACTCAAAAATGCGTGCACGGGTTTGGATGAAATCTTGCGTGTCGACAGATGTCGGGACATTGGCGAACTGATTCACTTTTGAGCCCGATCCAGATTATAGTCCAGATGCCGAAATCGGTTTGCTGTCTCCGATATCGTATAAACACTGCTATGCAGAATTTTACGTCGGGAAAATCCCACGTGTACTTATTGGTGGTTCGCCGCTGCATAGAGGTGTGGTTTTAAAATGGTTTTATTCACTGAGCCGTCGAAACACGAGGTACATGCACTTTACTGAGTGCCCTTCTAGTTGTTACTGCCACAGTACTTGGGGCTTCCCAAAATACTGAAACCCAACAAGACACAGTGTGCTAGGCTTTAGAAACCGCAGTTTTTAAACCTTGTGTAATATGGCCTCGTTTACACACGACGTTGTTGCATTTAGAAAACATAAAGATTTCCAGTTTGAATGGTTTATTGGTGCAAACTTTGTTTATATTGCTAAGCACGTATTATTGTATTTTTTGTGCAGTGTGGATAAGCCTACGAAAATGGAAAAAGTGAGAATGGCACAGTCTATTGTAGCACGATTTCCAGTTCTGAAAGCCGACGGCAATGCAGGCTACGTAAGTTCAACTAGCATGTACATTTAGCATTTTATAAAGCCAGCAGGACCATAGCATAAATTAAAAATACACGAGACAGCTTGGACAGGTAAACATGAAAAATATTCCTTCCATAGCACCAACTTTGCATAGATTGGGAAGCACAAATTAGGTAAAATGTTTTGTTTTGGTTTTGTGTAATAATATCTGCACAGATTTGCCCGAAAAATGATTTTGGGGACAGCCATGTCCCCGCATCACGTGGCTCAGCACTGTCCAACGGGATCTGAAACAACACCTTACGCTCCCCAAAGCAGCAGATTTGGCTCAGAACCGCCCTCTGTGGAGGATGTTGTCGACATACGGCGCTACGCAATCGTGAGTTGCATGCCAGAAACGACAGCCGCCGGAAAAAATCCAGCTTAAATGTGGCTTAACTGTTAAGCCGTATTTTTCATGCGCTGGCTGAAAAATCTAAGCCACTGGCTTACCAGTCTCAATATGAGTTTAAATTCTCTTGCTGTGCAGTTGTAGTCCATTATTAGTTCTGGCCACTTATAGTCTGCTGCCACTATTACTCGACTTCGTAGCTTAATTTGGTTTGCATTTACACTCTACTTTTTATGTGCATGGCAGGAGCAATTCTATGATCCAGCATCTCGAACTGGCTTTCTTGAGAGCTACATACGGCAGCGAAGGTCGAGATGTGTGGACATAGGTACACCGAAGGCTCCAAGAAAGTGCCGCCGGTGTGTAGCTCTCGACTGTTATCAGCTGTAATCATACTGTTTGATTGCTAAGTATGAAGACCTCTAAAAAGAAGTAATGCCCGTGTTTTGTTTCTGTGTTCTTATACAGTTCCATTATAGCTTTTTGGTATGTAGTTTGCCCAGTGTGTTAGGAAGCATCACACCTAAAACTGTGTCCTTGTGGCGAGACCCAGACGATGTCTCACATTGTTGAATCCTGTCCCCTGACAAAACTGGATGGTGGCTTATCTCGGCTACACTCTGCGGATGAGGACGCTGTTTCGTGGCTGACCAATTATGGTAAATGACACGCATACGAGAAGAAGAAGAAGAAGACACCTAAAACCTAAAACCAGCATTCATTTGCGTTAGGAGTTGACTATACCTGTAAATGTTGTTATTTTGCCGTATCACATGTGTGTTACATAGGCATTATTGCTAATGTTATTACCAAACTGACTGTGTTGCAGTGTTGCCTCAGAACCATACTCAGACTGTCCTGATAGTGACACAGAGGCAAAGCTTCGTGAAAGGCGCCCGACAGTGACGAACAGAGACGAACTATTGTCGATGATGGACGTCACCAGAGGCGTTAGGCGGGCCTGGATTGTGAGGACCAGTCCGACCATCTCGGACATCTTGCAGCGGTATCCGCGATTTGCTGATGTGCCAGATGCGGTATGTACAATGCATGAAACTGAAGTTGTTAGCGCACAAAACTTATACTTATGTCTTTACAGCCTATGCATCGGAGACCTTATTTTTTGCCTTATCTGTTGCAATACGGCAATTGGTGATTTGTGCAGTGGCCATTGGTGGGTGGGCTATTACATTTCGTACAGTGAGGAGGGGACTGGGGGCTGCGGCCCCGCCCAGTCCCCTCATTGCAGTACCAAATGTAACAGACCACCCATCAACGACCCATTGTACCAACTTCATATTATTTGATGTGGCACTAAAGTGTTACAGATTTCACCAGTTTCATACAAATATATTTAGAATTTCACAGCGTTTTTATCGTGCATCAGCATACTGACACGCGATATTGATTTACCAAATCGGTCTGGCTGTCCGTCTGTCCGTAACGTTCCGGTATCAGATGAAAACGGCTTAACACATCGTTATAGTTTTTTCACCGTACGGTAGCCCAATCATTCTGTTTTCAGCAGCATCAAACATCTTCACGAAATTCCGACGGGGTTACCCCCTGTGGGGGCGCTAAATACAGGTGGGGTATAAAAATTTCACAATTTTCTACCAATAAGTCGCTATAACTCGCAAACGATGCAAGATGTCGCCATAGTTTCTATGGAAGGTGAATAGAACTCGTATGCGATCTATCAAATGGTGCCATTTCCAATGACCTTGAACGAACGCTAACCGTGTTTTCAAAGTCACGCCACTCTTTGACGCTAAATATCTCAAACGGTACAGCCATAGTTACTATAGAAGGTGAATAGGAAACCGCACCCAAGCTTTTGAATGGCACCAATTTCAATGACCTCGAATGACCTCTAACCCAGATGTCAAGGTCATGATATTCAACGTCAATAAAACTAGAAAATGGTACAAGATGGAGCTATATTTGCAATGGCCGACCAATAGAAAGTCGCATATGGTCTATCGAACGGCGCCATATTCAATGACCTTGAACGACCCCTAATCTGGTTTTCAAGGTCACGCCATTCTTTGACACTGAATATCTCACAAACGGCTACAGATACAGCCATAGTTACTATGGAAGGCGAATAGGAAACCGTACCCAAGCTTTCAAATGGTACCACTTTCAATGACCTTCAGTGACCTCTAACCCACATTTCAAGGTCACAATAGTATTCAACGTCAAATAGCTTGACTACTACTAAGTCGTGTATGATCTATCCAGAGGTTCTGTTTCCAGTGACCTTGAGTGACACTTAACCTAGATTTCAAGGTCATGGTGAAATGTTTATGCATATAGATGCCCTCAGCGTATTGTTTGCGCAGTTGACGCGCGATCTGTTGGCGATAGCTAAGTTCTTGTTTTCTTTCCTAGTACTAGTGTATATAATATCTTCCAACAACTGACATACACATCTTTGTATATTCATTCATTTTTTTGCCGCGCAATGCTGGTGGCATCAAGCGCGGCCTTTGCAATCATGCGGTGTTTGTCCGTTTGTCACGTTTATCAGTTGTGTCAAAAGGAATAAACCGATCATCAAAATTTTTTCACCATCAGGTAGTTTGCAGTAAACTCTGATAAGAACTGATAAAACATTTGCTGCTTTGTCTGTGGCCTGTTGTTAATTGGAGTTGCTGTTGTGATAATGATGTCCCACAATGATAACACTGTAAAGCGTTGTCTGTATATAAATAATAACAACTAATTCTCATCTGTTGCTGCAATGTTCAGGTTGCAGAGGAATTTGCAAGTATTCATCCGTCATGTGACTCTCTGCTTAGAGATATGTGGCCACGGGCGCACATTCTACAGCAGGCGGAGCAGCTGAGAGGCAGTGACCCAGATATCGGAGACATCCTGTGTGGTCTACATGATCAGTGGAATGAAGGTGCGAATATGAGACCGCTTATTATATTGTAGTTTGTTATTAAATTGGTATTAGGCGGTGACTAAACTCACAATATTGAATCACATCTCGCATTGGGATCATAAACTGGTAGAGTGTCGGCTGTTGAGTTAATGCTGCATACACTGAAGATAACAATTTATTTGTACGCAGTTGTGAATATGAAGTTGAAGTAGCTAATAATTAAAGACTGCACTTTAGATGTTGTATCGTTGAAGCTGACTATGCAGCAGACTTTGTTGTTAATCCTTACTGTTTAAGTGATGCTTTTCATTCAGAAAGAAGTT
>Ga0209743_1000580_pt1 | contig 10536 bp, 11 predicted proteins | sample OlaalgELextract2_FD_187378 | JGI IMG/M metagenome (GOLD analysis project Ga0209743, IMG submission 187378) | Olavius algarvensis symbiont microbial communities from Tuscany, Italy - Type G ELBA extract 2 (SPAdes) (version 2) | ecosystem: Host-associated > Annelida > Digestive system >...
TCTTATATAAATAGACTTGCAGTCTAACAATGCAAATGAAGCTGACGTGAGAAGCTGAGCGGTTTACCGTAAAAACCGTGCAGGTTCGGAAGGTATATGGCACGCAGCTTATTTGCGGACGTTGGGCTGAAGAATATGTGGGAACCACTTTCAAACGTGAACACGATAGAGCTCTACCTTAGTTCGGCTGAATTTCAGGAAGAGAAGGAGCACCTTTCAAGAGTACTGGAGCTCCTGCGCAAAACGGAATATAGTGACATCCTGGCTGTAGTTACGTCGTTGGGACGCCTGAGCTTGACCACGGCCTTGAGATATGCAGATGATAGGGCTGAATTCCCAATCCCAAGAATTACCATAGGCAGGTCTTCCGATAATACAATTTAAGTCAGTTACATTCCCGGAGGAAGGGGTAAGGACAGAGATAAAGTTTCGGCAGAGAAACGAGTTCGGACAGCTGAATGAGCTGTTACCTTCATCGGGACTCTTGTGGTTAGAATGCAACATGACGTATAGCGTGCCATGGTAACGTGCGATACAGATAATAATGCTTCTATTCGAGTTATTGAGAAAAGTGGCGGAAAGCTTGAATCGGAAAGTTATTCAATTCAGGCAAGCCGTATTACGAGAAGATACTGGATCGAAGTTTTATAATAATACTCATCGCAAAAAATTTGGCATAGCCAATCGCTGAACCAGACCGGGAAAATTATGCGGATTTGCGTAAAAGTCAGTGCTGGCGCGAAACATGCTTTATGTTTAAAAACATGACTATAAAGGCAAACAGAATCGTAAAAGCATTTGAAGCTATCCCTCTGACGATCTTTTTAGTATATATTAGATTCGTTGACGCTAAAAATTTGCAGAACTGGCGAAGCACATTTATTATTTGCGGATTGTTGTCATTTCTTACGGTAATATTGTTTTTATATAAGAAAATGCTGTTTAATCGTCTTTTATTAGGTACCAATATGTATTTTCTCTGTGGAGGTATCGCTTTTATTACACACCAATGGTGGTTTGTGGAGATATATAATAGCCTTCAAGCTTCAGGGATTTTGGTGTGGATAATCATCGTCGGTATAGTATCAATTTTTTTGAACCCAAGAGGATTTATCGGTGTTCAATCCCCTGATAAAAAATCTGTAAAGAAATTTTCTCTATACTTACTATTTTTCACTTTATGTGCACTTATAGTTTCTTTTGGATTTCGAGAGAATAGAATATTATCTGAAATATTGCCATTTATTGCACTATATGGAATACAAAGCATATTTAAAATTCAGTTTACTAAAAATAGCCGAGAAACAATCACATAACAACACTAATTCAGCCGACGCAAAAAGCCGCGCGGTTGATTAGCAGCGTTCTGCAGGATACTTAACATGAGCAATATCTTCATCAAGAGCGTCGTGCAATTGTTGTTCGCTGTGACAAGCCGCAATCGGGCAATGAACAAGGCGAAGGGAATTTTTGAGGACTACATTAGGCTTGCAGACGGGTTGAGTACCGAAGCAGGCCATCGTATCGTGGAGGTTCCACCGATGAGGGGTGTTGATGAAGGAATGCGCAGGTGGTCCTTCTACATGATCCTGGAGCACAACACTATCGTAAACAGGAGTATCTCGGCCACGATCCAACAACTGGCTCGAGGTGAGCAGTTGCGCGGCCCTGCGTCCATAGATCCCAAGAAGGACGTGTTGCCGTCCCAATCGGCAGGCGGAGAAAAGCTGGGGGAATTTAGAGACTCAGTAAACGAGCATTTGAGGATGTTAGGTTCCCTCGGGAGACTTAGAGGGACAAAGACAGCACCTCATCCTATCTTCGGAGATTTTGATGCTCACAACTGGACCTGTATGTTTCCCTTTCATTTGGGTCTTCACTACAAACAAGCGAAACACGTTGTCCGGACCGCTAAAGCAGAACAAATGCGTTGAGCAGACGGCGAGAAAATCGCGGGTTTTCGTAAAAGGTATTGGGACGGCGAAGACAGTGCCGCCTGCAGATGATCCGCATTATGCAAGTGATTAAAACCGAGGAACAATGAAGAAATCAAAAAGGCTAATGAAACTTTTAAACAAAGGATTTAGAGGGTATCCAATCGCAACGATAGCTTATTATGGGCCTGATGACAAAAATGCAACAAAAGTTGCGGTGGGAATAGTCCCTGATGAAAATGCAGAACCAAAAGTCTTAAAGCGATGGTTCACTGAAGATACCGATATTCGTACAGACAAATTTTCAAATGAAGAAATCATAGATTATATCAAAGAAAATGAAGCAAGATCTGTCGTAATGGCTGATAGAATAATCGGTTGTCCTCATGAAGAAGGTGTGGATTACCCGGAAGGGTCTAAATGCCCTAAATGTCCGGCTTGGGCTATACGTGATCGATTTACGGGAGAAACAATTCAATAGAAAGGAAATAATTATTAACCTGGCGACCAATTTCGTCATTCCCCGCTAAAGCCATCCGGGATCTTCGACCGGCCGCAGCGTAGCGGAGAGCCGGAATCCAGCAAACGACTCAATTTTAATGGATTCCCGCTACCGGATCAAGTCCGGCACAGGCCCCACGGGAATGACAGGAAGTTAACAAAAAGGTACTCGATTTAACCACCGGTTCAATAACGACAACTATTTATACTTTTGAATTTCTCAGGGAGATATCTCAATCGTAAACGCAACCGCCTCGCTCGGCTCCCCGGTTTCGTCGCCGGTGAGATTCGCCACGACCATGTAATACGGTTGACCGCCCTGCAGATTGACACTACATGGTTCAGTACCTCGAAGCGGGTAATCGTTGTCGCATTCTACAATCAGTTGCGTCAATTCCCGATCTTTATACAACTGCCAGCCGACATCGACTCTATTGGGTTCGCTCAGAGCTGATATTTTGTGCTTACTCGAATACGCGGGTGTGTAAACGAAAAAGCCATAGCCACCGGGTTGTTCGATGCTGAATTTCCTGGATTTACCGTTCACCAGTTTGATCGCCGATGCGGGATTGTTGTTTACGGGAAAAGCCGGCCCGGCGGTTGATGTTTGACCGGCCGGTGCCGTCGCTTGATTCGCGCCGACCTGGGTAGATCCGGCACAGCCACCCGTTGCCTGCAGCTTGATCGGAAAATTCCAACCGCGTAAGGATTGCAATACCAACTCAATCGGAACCGCCAGACCGTTGGGAGGCCCATCCCGGGTTATCAGGCCCACGATGTCCCCGCAGCCATCAAGCAACGCGCCGCCCGAATGGCCCTTTTGGATGTAGGAAGACTGGAAGGCGATCTGCGTCCGCTTTTTATTGGCAACCTTTTCGGGTCTGATCGAAACTCCCCAGGCAACACTCTGGGGATTACCCAGGGGATAGACGTCGCTGCCTCTTTTCAGACTGACTGTATTGCCCAGCACGTTATAGTTGATCTGGCCTTCGGGAATATCGCCGGACGATCTGATGCTGAGCACGGCGAAATCCAGTTCCTTATCTCTGTTTTTCAGCAGCGTCGCTGGGAATTTTTCACCAGGCAGAAATTTGAATTTCACCTGGATGTCGGTGGCTTCCGTGGAGCGGCCCTGCCGCACCACGTGGTTGGCCGTTGCTATGTAGATTATCCCGGCCGGGGAAGAACCCACGACAATGCCGGCACCGAAAGTGGTCGTACCCCTTAGCTTCCCTTCCACCATCACTACTGTTGAGTGACTCTTTTCGATGTCACGCGCCGATACCGTACCCGGCGCACCCAGAATGACTGCCAGCAACGCCAACAGCAGTTTGTTGACGATAGCTTTGTTGGTTAGAAAGACATTTTCCACCATCCCGGAAAGCGCCACCTTGCTGCCGCTTTCTGCATGGGCGGACTTGAGAGAGACCCGGCCGTTACAGGTTCCCGAAACACAGAAGTTGGCCGGGGGTTCCGTAAGCCTCTCTTTGGGGGCTTCCGGAGTTAGGGGCAACTCGATGGTGTCGAACGATCTCACACTCAAGCTTTCGAGATCGACTTTGCCTATGACCTGCCCCCCATGAGCCTGCGCCCAGGACAATTCCGACACCAGCAGGCTGAGTTGCACCTCCACGCTGGGCACCTTCAGCGAAATCATAAGGCCCGGGACCAGGAATACGCCGAGACAAAGCAGTATGACCGGCCAACGGCGTGCAGGTGGAGCGAACATTCTGGGCAACGAGGCGTCCAACTCAGACAATTGCTGGAGCTTTTCGAGAGTCTCGTTCGATATCTCATCCCCTGCGACAGCCTCAGCTGTCAGACGGTCGAATATTCAGCTGCATCCCAACCGAATGAGGTATCAAGAAACTCTATCAAAATACTACGGAATTAATTATTGCAAACTTTATTGTCAACTTTTTTTAATTTGAAAGAGATGCCGGGGACAGGCTATTGAATTGTACATATTCCTTGCATGCTTATCGATACCGCAGTATTATCGATAGGGTGCAAAAAAATGAGCATTCCAACTCACATAAAACAATTCTGGCAATGCAAGTTAATTATTTAGACCATTTACCGGATGATTTTAAAGCTTCGGCGGTCCGGCTCTATTTCAATGCGCTGAAAGAAAAGCTCGAGCCCATTCTCGGGAGTGATGAGAGACCCTATGAAGCGCTGGCTAACAATATTGCGCCCGATAGTTGTATGACTGCCATACGTGGCGGCAGGCTTGTCGGCATTGTGGGTATCCAGACAGGCAAGCGCGGTTTTGTGGATCCCAATTTGAAATCAATGGTGCGGATATACGGAGGTTTTGGCGGCCTTCTTCGCATGGCAGGTCTGGCGGTCCTTCACCATACAGTCGGTTCTGATGAGCTTTATGTCGATGGGGTTGCCGTGGCAAGTGATATGAGGGGCAACGGCATCGGGTCACGCTTGTTTGAAATGCTGGAACAAGCTGTGCCTGAAAAAGGAATCAAAAAAATCTCACTTGAAGTCATCGATACCAATCCAAGAGCCAAAGCCCTTTATGAACGTCTCGGATTCGAAGCAGTCAAGACGCATACCCTATGGCCGTTGAACTTGTTGATAAAATTTCCATTTAAGTCGGCAACCCTTATGATCAAAACGTTGAGCTAGTCGGCAATAAGAGGGTTTTGTTTTAGAGGCGAGGCGGAAGGTTTTCGTTCGTATCATGGCAAATGCAGCTTATCAATCCAGGGCACACGGTCCTTGAAATCTCTGTCTATCCCTATTTTTTTCAAAATCTGCCCGTGGTGATTCGCTGGATCCCATATACTACTCACATTCGCCCCTTACTCAAAAATTATCTATCATCGGTGACAAAAGGCTTTGAATGGTACCTAACGCGCAACGAATCCGTTTCCCGAAATCAATTCGGTTCGCACCCCTGGTTCTCTTGATGCGGTCCCGAGGCTCGGTTCGCCTTGCTAGTGTGACAAATCTGACCCGTCTTTGCTATACTTCGCTGAGGCACAGCGCCGGTGAGATCGCGGGATCTCTTAAAGGCTGTGCAGAACCGACTCAGCCACTGAAGAATCGGTTGTCAGGCGTTTTCTTCGTTTTGGGGATTATTACCTGCGCTGCGCTTGCCACCGGATCAGAGGTATGGGCCGGCCAGCCGCTTTTCAATGTCGGTTACAGAGTCCTTGATTTCAATTACCAGGAGGGCAAACGGGAGAAGACCATTGCCGTCGCTGTCTGGTACCCGACAGCGGCAAAGCCGCGGCCGCATAATTACGGAGGTCCGACCAAAGGCATGGTGGCCGTCGACGCAGCGCCTCTCTCAGAGAATGGACCCTACCCGATGCTGGTCTTCTCGCACAGTTATGGCGGCGGGATTGGCGCCGTCTTCTTCACTGAGCTACTGGCGGCTCGCGGCTGGATTGTCGCAGCACCCGATCACCATGACCGGCATTCGGCCGTTCGCATACGAGTGGGACAAGTGGAGGATTTCAACCGGCGAGGCTTCTGGCGGTACTCGATAGCCTTCCTCGAAAAACATGTCGCCCAAAGAAAGGATGCCGAAAAGGTGCTCGATCGCAGGGACTGGATGCTGACACGCTATGTGCGGGAACCGGACCGGGGTCCGCCCAGACGAGACCCTGGAGCCTCAAATCAAAATTAGGTTTTTAATTTACTGATGATAGCTAAAGAGACAACTCTCCGATAACAGTGATGTAAAAATGATCAGATCTTTTGAAAACAAGGATTGGGCTGCGACATGGCGAATTATAGAGCCTGTGTTCAGAGCCGGCGAAACCTACCCCTTTTCACCTGATATCACAGAAGAAAGTGCGTATAAAGTTTGGATAGAAGTACCGTCTGCGACTTATGTTGCCGTGGACAAAGGCAATGAAATCCTTGGCACCTACTATATCAAACCCAATCAACCTGCGCTGGGCGCCCACGTCTGCAACTGCGGATACATCGTGTCGGAAAGTGCCCGACGTAAAGGCATTGCATCCGAAATGTGCGAGCATTCGCAGCGAGAAGCCATAGCGCTCGGTTTCCGATCGATGCAGTACAACCTGGTTGTCTCTACGAACAAGGCCGCTGTCCACCTCTGGAAAAAGCTGGGATTCGAGGTGATCGGCACCCTGCCGGAAGCTTTCCGGCATCCGCGACTGGGTTATGTGGCTGCCCATGTGATGCATAAAAAACTCACGGCTTAACACCTCAATTCAGAGTTATTAGTTATTGGTTATTGGTTATTGGATTGAAAGGAATCAGGTCGATTTTGATAAGTCACCGATGATAGAAATATAAGATTAGATTCTCAGCCGTGTCTAATAACGAATATCTTATAACTACTAACACGGAATTGAGCATTTTGCGCTCAATTAGGGTAAAACCCCTCACGCCCCTGCCCTTTACGATACCCGGTAGAGGTCGTTGATGTATTCCACCGCGAACTCTTTGGCCATTTTTCGATCCGGCATGGTACCCAGCATCGCGTACATGGCTGCCGGCTCCGATAGTTCCTCGGAATCGGCAGGAGGAACCTCGGGGATGGTGTGGCGCAAATCAACGAGAAATTTGTCGGCAGCCGCCAGGTGAATCGGCGATACGGTCATATGCAGGCTCGGAGGTAGGTGCTGAGCGTCAATGTGCCAGCCGCGTTCGGCCATCCTGGCCGCGAGTTCGTAGATATTTATTTCATCGCTGCCGAAAGCAAAAACGGTGGCACGCGGTTCGCCCAGGACGCAGAGCTGCGGCATGGCATTAATGCCATCCATGAGTTTTTCAGCGGCCGTCCGGGCCTTTTTTGCCAGGGCCAAAAAGCCCTGCTCGCCCAGGTATTGAAACACGGCCCATGCGGCAGCGATATTACCGCCGGGCCGCCCTCCCGCCAGACAGGGAGTTGCGTAGACACCACCGGGCCAGTCTGCATAAGCAAAAATTTGAAATTTACGAAAATCCCGCTTGCGGTACATCACGGTGGAAACCCCTTTGGGCGTGTAGGCGTATTTATGGATATCGGCTGATATGGAGGTTACGCCCGGCACACTGAAATCATAAGGCCCAATGTCATTACCCAGCTTTTTTAAAAACGGGAGCATCAATCCGCCCAGGCAGGCATCGACATGCAGCCAGAGATTGTCTTCCCGGGCAAGCCGTCCAATCTCTTCGATAGGATCGATCATGCCGTGCGGGTAGGTCACCGCGGTGCCGCCTAAAATGATGGTGTTTTCCGTAAGGGCGTTTTCCATGGCGGCTACATCGGCCCGCAGGTCGTCTTTGACCGGTGTCATGTTAATTTTAAGCCCCAGGTAGTGGGCCGCTTTGTTCCAGGCCGGATGCGCCGTTACGGGAACAACCATTTCGGGCTTTACAATGTTCGGGTAGGTCTCCCGGGCCCAATCGCGGGCCGCTTTCATGGCCATAAAGATACTTTCTGTCCCGCCGCTGGTTATATTGCCGACGGTTTCATCATCGCCGCCGCTCAAAGCGGTGACGATGGAAACCACTTCGGTTTCCATTTTTACCAGGCTCGGAAAAGCCATCGGGCTAAGGCCGTTTTCGATTAGGAAAAGACTGTGAGCCTCTTTAACCAGGTCCTCGACATCCTGCCCGGCCTCGTAGATCAAACCGAACAGCTGGCCGTCATGCCATTTGACGTCATCGCTTTTAAATGATTCCAGTCTGCTTAAAACATCTTCTTTGTTCATGCCGTTTTCAGGCAGCGATATCCTTCCCATAGAATCCTCCGGTTTTAATTTAGATTCGCACCTGTAGATGATTGCACGAATCGCCCATTGTAAGAGCGTCGCCGCCGGCTGCGAGCGACCAGTCTGATCGGAAAAGAAACTGCGCCATTTTTACGCAGTTTCCTATGAACTCATTGGCCGTTTCGTACTCGTCCTCGTCCTCGTCCTCGTCCTCGAAGCTTTTGAACCGCTTTAAATGCCGAGTACGAGGACGAGCACGATTTAAAATCCCTTTCCTGAGTTTAATATAGATGTAGTTTCACACGAGCGGCGGCCTCCGGCTAAAGGACAGCCGGTCTGATCGGAAAAGAAACTATTAAAAAGCGAATATCGAATATCGAACAAGGAATCATGAATGTCGAAGTAAGGTATTCTATCGATTTAAAATTATCTAAAATAGTCAGAGCGAAGCGATTCCACACTTCATCATTCGATATTTCTTGTTCGATATTCTGCGGTTCGCTTTTATATTTTCTTGAAGTTTCATAAGAGCACGGCCTCCGGCTAAAGGACAGTCGGTCTGATCGGATAAGAAACTTCGAAAAAGCGAATATCGAATATCGAACAAGGAATAACGAATGTCGAAGGAAGGTATTCTATCTATTTTAAATCGACTGAGCGAAGCGAATCCATCATTATTCATTATTCAATAGTCATTTCATGGTAGTTTCATAAGAGGATCAGCTTTTTAGTTCTCCGGGGCTCTATCAGCCGGGCGCATCCCAGAATTTCAGCACACGAATCAGCGCCAGGCCGACGCCCATGACACCTGCAAAAACGAGGGTCGTGGTGCCGACCCCCCAGTTCCACCACACCGGAGCATTCACCAGCAGCAAACAGGCGCCGATGGGGACAATAGCCAGGACATTCATCACCGCAATTTCAATGGCCACGGGGGTTTTGAAATCCGGATCGGCAATCCTCAAGAGTAGAAGGCCGCAGGAAACAGTCCCGGTTACCGTTCCATAGACCGCCGCCGTTCTCTCCAAATTATAATTCCACAGGCGTTGGCCGAGGTAGACAACGACCCCGGTCGTCAATAGGCCGTTGACAAGAGAAATCACGGACAGGGGCAATAAAAATTCCCATACGACAGGCAATTGAATCGCCATGATCGTTGCAACCATCAGAAAATCGATGGACCAACCGGTGACCCGGCGCTGAATTCCGGGGTCAACCATATGTTCGCGCCCGAATTGTTGCAGCAGCATCCTGATCAGAATCGCAAATACCAGTCCGAACACAAAGCAAAACCCCCACATGATCTTGGCCGCGTCCGGCGGCAGCAGCATTCCAACATATTTCACAAACGCATAAGTGATTAGATAAACAAACCCGACCAGGGCCGCCTGAAATGCCATGGAGTCAATGTTGCCGGTGTGAAGGGCCAGTTTGCCGGCTGATTCGACCTGTTTGTCTTTGGATATGATCCCGGTCAGCAGGTCCCGGGACAAATCCCCTGTACGGTGGGCGGCAAGCCCTTTGCGAATCCCCCGGTTTACCAGCGGCACGCCAACGAAAAATGCAAAAAAGTATCCGATTGCCGCAAAGGTCAATCCCAGGGTTGCTGCCCGGGCAAAGCCGAAACCCTCCCAGACTTTGCCCACTGAGAGGGCCTGGCCGGGTCCTTCTTCGAAGCCCAACGGCGCCAGAAAGCCAAAAGTCGGGAAAAGTTCCAGACCGAACACGCCGAATAGTACAACCATAAGACCGCCGGCAGCTGCCTGAAGCCCAAAGCAGGAACCCATGATCAGTGCCATCCATACCGACCCTTTTAGGGATTCCTTGCTGCCGGGCGATGCGTTGTCCTGGTCGTTGTCCTGGTCGTTGCCCCGGGTGAGCCCGACGGAGATAAATGAAATGTTGAATAAATGATAGGCAAATGTTTCCAGATCAGCGGTCGCAAGGCCGATCACCCCGACATTGATGAGAATTAGGCCCGCTAGTCCGCCGATAAGACAACTGGGAAATAGAAATTTTTGAAAAAAAGGAGTCCGGGCCCTGAGTAACACGCCGATGAGAAGCATACTCGCCAGCCATCCGAACACCAGCATGGATTCAAAGGGAAATGGGCTTGTCATCTAGCGGCCTCCATTCTGTTCATTTTGTCGGAGAAAACTTGGTCTTCTGGGCTCGGATGCCTTACTCCAGCAAATCCGGATTGGGCAAAATGCCGAAGCCATCGCAATAGGTAAATGCGTAGCTGGTGTCAAATTGAATTTTTGAGTTGATGCCAGTCTATAGAGTGGACGCATAAACGTAAAAATTCTCATTATATCAGCATGATAAGATAAAATACTACTTGACTTTTTTTGATATAAGTACTACTAAAATCACTCCTTTTATAGGCCTAGTTCCCTAAAACT
>Ga0209743_1000582_pt1 | contig 10521 bp, 10 predicted proteins | sample OlaalgELextract2_FD_187378 | JGI IMG/M metagenome (GOLD analysis project Ga0209743, IMG submission 187378) | Olavius algarvensis symbiont microbial communities from Tuscany, Italy - Type G ELBA extract 2 (SPAdes) (version 2) | ecosystem: Host-associated > Annelida > Digestive system >...
TAACCTGAAGCACAGCAGATTGCTGCTTTAACCAATTTTTCAAAGAACATTGACCAAATTTAAAATGTTGGACCTACAATTTTGTAATTTATTCTGATCAATTTTAAGTTTATGCGCAGGCTCTATAATCTTATGATGGCATTGCCAACTCCGGAAAGAATACCGATCGTCGCAAGGTAAAACAGGCCTTCGATTCCAAATAGAACCGCAACAACTCCAGCACCGATTCCAATTACCGGGGGGTATAGGGTCATCGGATGTAAAAAACTTTCGCCCCTCACGGCCTTTTGAACAACTGCATCGGAAAAATCGGAAACCGTGATCTCTTGCTGGATATCCTTCATGTAATGCGCGTCTCCTTTCTCCTGCCGGCTAAAAGGTTTCCCTCACTAAAACAAGTTCCACGCGGGGAAGCCGGTAGCGCCATCCCTTTAAAGATTCTCCCGGTTTTCTGGGCAGCGGCTTGTCACCGCCGAATCCGACAGTCCGCAGCCGGTTTGGATCCACATTATAAACTACCATCAGGTATTGCTTGACGGCATCCGCGCGGTCTTGGGAAAGCACCCGGTTGATCCCGGGATCGCCCCTGGTACCGGTATGACCTTCAATGACCACCCTCAGAGCGGGGTAGTGCTTTAGCTTGTCGACCGCCGAGTCTACAATTTCCTTGGCCTTGACATTCAAATTTGAAGCACCCCGCAGAAAAGGTATCTTGCCAACCTTGAGTCCGCCCACTACCTTGAGCTGAGCCCAGCCGGTTTCATCGAGCGCCGGGAACCTGGCCTCAATCGCATCCTGTGAAGGAACGGTGGCTCCGGCACCCGCAAAACCTGGCCCAATACCCTGTTCAATCAGCTGCTCGAGGAATTCGCGGTATGTCAGTCGATACGGATCTTCATCCGGCAAAGGGTTGGACTTGAAATCACCGGCATTTTTGAGAACGGTCATGGTTGACTCGATGGTATCGACCAAGCCTTCATTATACGTGCCGATGCCAAACCATTCCTCACAATTTTCCATGAAATTGATCCATCGGATGCTCTGCACAACCGCGGCAATCTTTTTCTCAGAAAGACCGCTATCCTGCCTCAAATCCTTCATGAGCAGCGCTTGATCCTGGTTGTACTTCTTTAGGACCTTGAAGTAATTCGTCATGAACAGCTTGACCACCTCTGGATTATCCGAAGCGAACCTGCGGTTGACCAAGAGTACGTCAACGATGAGTTTTTCCGTGACCTCCGTTCCGATAAGCTTAACGACCTTGCTGTCTTTCAGCCCTTTGGTGACATCCGGCTCCCAGGCAACTGCAACGTCAGCCTCTTCATTCAAAAGGGCTTTGACTGCCTGTTGCGACCCGTCTGTCTCGATCCGAAGGTTGCTCTGTTGCGGCAATAGTTCGGGCACGTTAAAGTGATCGGAAGTTGCCTTTAAAAGATGATGACTCGGGCTATTGGGCGTATATGCAACTCTGATGTCGCCGATCCCTTTGAGGGCATCGAGATTGGCAATCTTATCCCGGAGTGCCAGGATGGCGTCAGCCCCCTTGCTTTCATCAATGACCATGACAATGATCCCGGGATAGTTATGCATTTCGCCGTTGAGCACATAGGCGTCGACGGTGCAGACCGCAAAATCAAGCTGCTCATCAGCGAGCTTTTGCATTCGCTGTGCATAGTCCGCACCATCGTCTTCGACATCGAGTATCCAGCCCGCCCTTCGCATGGCCTTTTTTAACTCAGGACTTCTGATGAAAAAGTACCCCATAAAATTGTCATTCGCAATACGGATCGTTCCCCGGGTCTCTTTAGCATCACTGGTCACCTTTTGGGTGCGATCCTGCCATTTCGGCAAATAGCTTTTAACGATAAAGGCGCCCGCCACAATTACAACCAACAGAAAAAGTGCTATTACGAGATTTTTCATATGCCGAACTCGCTGGAGGGAGAAACGGATCTATCATACTTATCCGCTGCCCCAATGGCTTACCTCAATTGGTAGTTATTGGTTATTGGTTATTGGTTTAAAAGGAATGATATCAGTTTTATGACTCACTGATGGCACAAATATAAGATCATGCTCTCAGCCAATTCTATTTTCAAATCCGCCGGGGCGGCACAAAGATTAACAAATAACAATTAACGCCTAAATGAGCGCTTTTCGCTCATTTAGTGTCTTACTTGAATTCAGTTTCGTCGAATGTTTCCGCCTCGGCTAAAACATCTTTCAAGCCTTTTTGCAGCTCAGCAAGGTTCTCAGCCGGTTTATACTGTGTCAGTCCCGGCTGATTAAGCGTATGATCCGTGCCAATGCCGAATCCGATGGTGTAAATCTGGATCGGTGAATTCCTTAAAACGAATTGAACCCATTTTTTCAACTGGACGCGATTGCTGGCCTCCCCATCCGTAATGACAACCATGGTGTATTCGCCGTAACCAAGTTGCTGCAGACCTTGCCTGGTAAGCATCAGGAATGATTTCCGAAACGCCTCGGATAAAGGGGTATTGCCGCCCTGGTTAATGGCGTTCACGGTTGAAATCAGCTGTTGTTTGCTTGCAGGGGTAAGCGGCTGCAACGCCCAGACGCCGTTATGAAAACTCACCAGGCCCACATTAGCTCCGGTCGGAACTGATTTGCTCCATTCTATGACAGCTTTTTTGGCGGTTTCGATCTTGCGGTTGCCTTCCGCGTCCGGGTCAGCCATGCTTCCGCTGTCATCAAAAATAACTATAAAATTCCTTATAATCATTTTATCGGCAACCGTTTCGGGCTGTACCCTTCCTGCAATCTCTTTTTCAAAGCCGAAGGGCCAGGCCGCCCTGACAACTTCCTCTTTTTGAACCTCCGGTTTGGCTACTTTTTTCTGTTGCGGCTTAGTTGTTTGCTTGAGCGGTTTTTTCTGTTTTTTTTTCTGCTCCGGCTCCGGACTGCATGCGGTTATTGCGACCAACGAGAAAAGAAAGATAAGGGCGACAGACAGTTTAGATAGGATTGATAATTTTTCTCTGATCATTCTTATTCACCCCCTCTCTTAATCCAAAGGTTCAAAGGCATCCTCTTCAGCCTCGATTTGTATGATGCGAAAAACCACCCGCATGTTGCTGAGCCACTGCTCCTTGGTTTTAGGATTCGGATATACCGGCTGGGAGACGCCGTGGCCAATGACCGTGAACTGGCTTTTATCAAGTGGAACGCCGTTGGCTTCAGCGAAGGAAATGACGGTATCACGAACACTCAGCGCCCTGCCTACACTGAGATTTTTGGCAGCCTGCCGGGTTCTCTTGATTATAAAGTCAGCAGAGCCTTTTTTCTTCAGCTTGTTAATTTTATGCGGATCGCTGTGCCCCTCGACGCTAATGACCGCTCCGCCATAGGTTGCCGACATTTCGACAACCTGGTTAAACTTATCGCTATAGGTATCGGCGCTGAAGGCCTTTTGATTGGGCTTGAAGTTGATCTCGAAATTGAAAAGCTCACCCTCCTCCAGAGTACCCAACGCTGCCTTGCGCTCAATTACTTTGGCGACAACGTCGGTCCTGAATTTGGGGGCCTCGACATCATCGATACCCACGAGACCGGCCCGCAGTTGATCGTAGCTCCACTTCGCATGCGCAAGCGGCACCTTGCTGCCCAAAAGGCCCATGGCAACAAACGAAGTCTGAATCTCATCAGCCATCCTGGAGAAGTTTCGCGGCCATTTCGTATCACCGAAGTATTTGACATTGCCGCGATACCCCACAAACTGACAATCATAGTACAATGCCTCGGCATCTGCAACCGCCTGTGCATTTGCGTCCGGGCTTTCCAGCAGGATTTTTGCCGTCGCGGTCTTCACCTCTTGCCAGCGGCTTGAATTGGCCTTGACCGCGTCTCCGAGTTCCTGCTCTGCAAGCAAGAGGCCATGGACCAGATTTTGGACCTTATCCCGGTTGGCCTCCAGATAATCTTTGCGCACCGCATAGACATCACTGATTACCCGGTTGGCGGTCTTGGTAGACATCAGAATTTTGGCGCCGGTCACGGCATCGTCGCCTTCCGTCAGCGCGAGACCGTCAGGGATAATGCAGAATACTGCATCCACGTCCTGATTGTAAAAGGCCTCGGCCGGGCTATTGGCCGTACCGGTAAGATCTTTGACGTATTTGACATTGACATCGTTTATGGTAAGTCCTGCGTCGGCCAAAAGCTTTACCAGGTAATCCACGTGCGGGCCATAGGCCTGAAGGACAACTGTTTTTCCCTTCAGGTCATTGACTGTATTGATTCCCTTTTTGACCACCAGGCTGTCACCGCCGTTTGACCAGGTCAGCTGGTAGATAACCACTATTTCCGTCCTTGGGTCTTTTGCAGCCACGGCACTGGCCATATTGATCATGCCCATGGTCCCGCGCAGAAGCCACATCTCGCCGCGCAGAAACATCTCGACCTGTTTTTTGAAGTCATCCATCCAAACCAGTTGAAAATTCAAGCCTTTCTGGGCAAACAGGCTACCGGGCCCGGTCTCGATGGCATTGCCGTTGGCTAAAATGGTCGCCTCGTCGCCACCCCATGTGATCAGGGGCAGTTTGTCAACTTTACCGGGTTTCACCGAATCCGCGCGTATATTGATAATCTGCTCAAGCGGCCGCATTTGGATATACTGCACGGCATGCCCCCAGCCAGACAGGTGGAAAACAGCGACAGCTACCGATATTACAGATAAAGCCAATGCTTTTTTATTCATCGGTCCTCCTTTCTTATTTAAGTTAATGCGAGGGATCCACGTTTTTCGATTCGGACTAAAGGTAATTATAAATGAAAAACTTTAAATGATCTATCTTATAAATGATTTATATAAGATCCTTGACTCGTTGCGCCGTTGTGCCTAAACAATAATTATTTTTTAACTCAACCCACCGTTCCGATTTCATTTTTATTTAGGATAGTATATAACCGGGGTAGATTTCAAGTTGTATCGATAAAATCGCAAAGCTGCGGATTAAAAAATCGTTCCGAAAGGAAGGCCAACAATGATAAAAAAACCAGTACCGTGGCCGGATGGCGCCAGGTGTGCCGTTGCCATTACATTTGACATGGATACCGATAGTCTCATCCATCTGGACCATCCGGAAGACGGCTACCGGCGGGTGTCGGGTATCTCGATGCTGCGATACGGGCCGGAGGTGGCTGTGCCCCGGATCGTCGAAACTTACCGGCAATTGGGCATTCAGCAAACCTTTTTTGTTCCTGCCTGGTGTATCGAAAATTATCCGGCCGCTGTAAAAGCGATGGTTGATGACGGACATGAGGTTGCCCATCATGGATACCTGCACGAAAATCCGGTGGCTGGTGATCGCGAAGCGGAACGTTACTGGCTGAAACGCGGGATTGAGGTTATCGAAAACGCAACCGGCCAAAAACCTAGGGGCTGGCGTGCGCCGCTGTATAATTTTTCGGACAATTCGGCTGACTTGCTCATCGAAGAAGGGTTTCTCTACGACGCTTCGTTGATGGGTGATGATGTCCCCTATGTCCTGAGAACCGACCTGGGCGAGCTGATAGAACTGCCGGCGCACTGGGGCGTGGATGACTGGCCACAGTTCGTCCAATCCATGGACCTCGACTATATGATGCCGATCAAGTCCGCATCGCGCGGGATAGACGTTTTTCGGGAGGAATTCGACGCCATGTACGAGTACGGCGGGCTTTGGATTGGCGTTTGGCACCCCTTCGCCACCGGGAGGCTGGCGCGCTGGCGCAAAGTGGTCGAGTTGATTGAGTATATGCAGAGCAAAGGCGATGTCTGGTTGGCCCGCATGGAAGATATCGCCCGCCATGTCCGGCAGTGCATCGATGACGGCAGCTACAAACCCCGCGTTGATAATCTGCCTTACTACAGCGACAGGATCTCGGTCTAACCTATTTGTCATTGGATTAATGGCTCGGAGGCCAGTAGGCTGGAAAGCTGGGAGGCTGGGAGGCTGGGAGGCTGGGAAGCTGGGAGGCTGGGAGGCTTGGAGGCTGGGAGGCTGGGAAGCTGGGAGGCTGGGAAGTTCGGAGGCTGAGAAGCAATTTACAAGTTGGAGGGAAACCTATGACAGATGCCATGAGTGACGTTGGGTCACCGGTTGCCCTGGTAACCGGGGCGGCCGGCGCAATCGGTAATGCCGTAACCCGGCAAATGATGACGGACGGCTGGCGGGTGGCCGGGGTGGATCTCAAACAATCCCGCACCAATTTATCATTATGTTGCGATGTGACCGAGCGTGCCGCGATGATCGAGGCGGTGCAACAGGTGACGTCCGCACTGGGGCCGATTGATCTGCTGGTTACCGCAGCCGCAGATTTTGAGAAGGCACCGTTCGGCGCGATGGAACCGGAACGATGGCAACGGATGCTGGACGTGTGGCTTGGCGGAACCGCCAATGCCTGCGCGGCCGTCGTACCGGCAATGGTGAAGAAAGGCTGCGGAATTGTTGTTACGCTATCGGCGGGTTTTAATCAGGCTGAATCCAGTTATACCTATGTTGCCGCAGCTTCCGGAACGGTTTTTGCCTTTGCAAAAAGTTTCGCCTGCGAGGTCGCGCCCCATAATGTCCGTGTCAATTGTATCTTACCGCGGCGGCCTTTGAATCCTGATGGGGTGGCATCGACAGTGAAATTTCTGGTAAATGACGGTGACTATTATGTCGGTCAGGTGTTTTTCCCTAATTAATCCGCGCTGAAAATTAACACTTTCAAGGTTTAGACTTATTTTTTTGAAAACCCGGCAAAGTTGGTATGTCGAAGGTTTGGCGGATTATGTTTATCGAGTTTATTGAGTTAATCGCGCTAGATCGGAATCCTATCAATAGAGTTACCGCGCCCGCAGCGATCAGTTAGTGTATTAAAAGGCCTTCTGCAAGCATAACGCGGTGCTATCTATCTACAGGGAATCTAACTGGGATATCACCTCTCGAATCTGTGTTTTTATCATTGGGATTTTTTGTGATTCGAATTTGTTTCGGATTTCGAGTTTCGGATTTCGGATTTAAAGTGTTGATATAATCTCTTCACCACCTTCAAGGGGGCTTCCTGAGGCCACCTGCTCAGCGGGTGGAGATTCACGATAAGGGGTGCGCAAATGGAAACTAAAGGTAGACTGCAAGATAAGGTGACGCTGGTTACCGGAGCGGGCCAAGGTGTCGGCAGGGCTGCGGCGATCCGTTTGGCGCAAGAAGGGGCCAGGGTCGCCGTCAACGGCCGTATCGCCCACCCGAAGATCGATACCGTCGTTCGTGAAACAGGCGGCGTTCCCGCAATCGCCGATATCGCCCATATCGGCCCGGTCAATGCAATGGTCGCAGAAGTTGAAAAACGACTGGGGCCGATAGAAATTCTGGTGGCCAATGCCGCCCGGATGACCATGTCGCCGTTTTTGGAGCAGGATCCCGCTGAATGGTGGGAGCAAATCGATGTCAACCTCACCGGGCACATCAACTGCATTCAGACCGTTTTGCCCGGGATGAGACGCATCGGTGGCGGTAAAATTGTGCTGATCAGCTCTTTTTTTGGTACCCTCGGGTGGAAAAATGCCACCGGCTACTGCGCTTCAAAGTCCGGCATCAGTGCTTTGGGAGAATCGTTGGCCGCGGAATTAAAGCCAGACAACATCGCGGTGAGCATCATCGCCCCCGGCATCATCGACACGCCGCAACTGCAGGTGGATGCCGACGATCTGAATGTATCCCGGGAAGAAGTCAAAGCCATCTATGCCCGGGACATACCGCTGGGGCGGGTGGCGGCACCTGAGGAAGTGGCGGCTACCGTGGCATTTTTGGCGGGCGAGGGCGGCCCAATCTTCACCGGCCGCACCCTGCATGTCAATGGCGGGATCAGCCGCTGCCCGAAATGATTGAAGATTGAAGAATGAAGATTGAATATTTGTGGTATTCTATCGATTTTATTTTTGGCTTGTTGATAAATGAAGCCAAAACATCAATCCCAATGCTGCGCAAAATTTATATTGTAGGGTGGGCTGTGCCCACCAAATACCATTAAATTGCGGTGGGCACAGCCCACCCTACATTTGATAGTCCCACTTTTATTTCGCCTGAGCTCGTCGAAGGCCGCACTCTGACATCTGTCATCTGACGCCTTAAATTTTTTTAATCCGCATTCCGAAATCCGAAATCCGAAATCGAGTAAATCCGCATTCCGCAATCCAAATTCCGCAATCGAAATCTTCTGTCTTCTGTCATCTGTTCTCCGACGCATTAAATATTTTTAATCCGAAATCCGCAATCGAGTATTTCCGACTTCCGCATTCCGACTTCCGAATTCAATCATCTGCCATCCTGCGCCAGCATCTCCTCGGTGCGCCGCGCCTGTTCGCGGGTGAGCGCCATGATGCGGTTGCGCAAGCGAAAAAATTGGTCGTTTTCTTTGGTCTCTAAACTCCGCTCACCGGGCAGATGGTCGCCGACGGTGACTTCTTCGATGATCGATGCCGGACGCGCTGAAAAAACAAAGATGCGATCGGCCAGAAATACGGCTTCTTCGACATCGTGGGTGACAAATATGACGGTTTTTCTTTCGGCACGGCGAATATCCAGCAGCTGTACCTGCAAAAACTCGCGGTTCTGAGCATCGAGGGCGCCAAACGGCTCATCCATGAGCAGTATTTCGGGACCCGCGGCAAATGTGCGTGCAATGGCCACTCGCTGCTGCATGCCGCCGGAAATCCGGTTGATATAAAAATCTTCAAAGCCTTTCAAACCCACCAGTTCGAGATAGTGGCGGGCGATTTCATGCTTATCTTTTTCGCTGACGTCCGAGCGGTATTTCAGCCCAAACTTAATGTTGTCAAGCACTGTCAGCCACGGGAAAGATGAGTAAGATTGAAAGACCATGCCTTTTTTGCGGTCCGGACCGGTAACCTGCTCGCCTTCGAGAATCACCGTACCCGAAGTCGCGGTCTCCAGTCCTCCGACAATGCGCATCAATGTCGTTTTCCCGCAACCGGACGGTCCGAGGAACACGACAAATTCGCCTTCATCAATGGTCATCGATACATTGTCAATGACGGTAATGACCTCATTGCGATGCTTTTGCTCAAATTTCTTGGACAGGTGATCTATCCGCAAGAAGTGATCATGGTCCGGCATGGTTTTCCTCAACGCAGATAGGTGAACACTTTACGGTGCAGCAGTCGGATTGCCTGATCGGTCAGTAAGCCGATGACGCCAATGACCAGAATACCGCCCAGTACTTCCGGGGTTTTGACAAAACGCCGCATGTACCAGATCACATGGCCAATACCCGAATCCGCCGCAACAATCTCGGCCACGATCAAATAGGTCCAGCACCAACCCAGCGTGATGCGCAAATTGTCTACCATGCTTGGCAGCATCGCCGGCAAAATGATGTCCTTCAGCAACTGGCGCGGCTTGGCCCCGACCGTGAGACCCACTTCAATATATTCGTGCGGCACTCGCCGGGCGTCGTCGGCAATCAGCAAAACCAGTTGGAAGAATGTGCCCATCCACAGCAAGGTAATTTTCGATAGCTCGCCGACTCCCAGCCATAGAATGGTAAGGGGAACCAGGGCCGGTACCGGGAGGTAGCGGATAAAATCGATTATCGGCTCATTGATGGCGTTGACAATTCGATAACAGCTCATCAGAATGCCGAGCGGTATTGCCATTAGCGCTGCGACCAGAAATGCTACCCATACACGATAAATGCTGATCCAGATGTCATGGATAAAATTGAATTTGACGAAAAGCTGATAGAGGGCTTTGAAAACCGCCAAAGGAGAGGCCAGGTACTGCCTGGGGAGCACTTCCATGTATGTAATCAGCGACCAAACCGCAAGCAGCGCTACAAACGAAGCAATCGCCAGCCCGGTTTCGATCCGGGAATTTTTAGTCCCCCGGAACGCGAACAGCATCTTCCACGAAGCCGCCTTGGGCATTTTCGACTTGTTCATATGAATAGGATTCTCCTCATCCGGACCAGCCGGAACCAATCGGGCATCAGCCCACTTTTATCACAGGACCCTTGTTATAATTCGTCGGTGAAAATAACAGGTAGGCAGGCCGGAAGCCGCAAGGCCGTGAGGGCGTAGCTTATATCCTGCGAGCCCTCAAGCTTCACAGCCTCCAAGCCTTTAAATTGATTTTAGCTCGTTGAAAGTCTGGTCGACTATCGATTATGGCCCTTCCAAAGATCTTTTAAGAGCGTGTTGTCGATGGATTTGTCGGCCGACAATTTAACGTCATTGAGGTCATGTTCCAGGGCGATATCCATCAGGGTATCGAAGACTTCATGGATTTTTCCCGGTTTGCCGGGAGTCCCGAACAATTCGACCGCTTTTTCGTAGCTTGTATATTCAACGCCGACATCGAGTGATTCCTGGAACTCCTTGGGCGTCAGGTTATAGAGCCTGCGCATAAACTTAAAATTGATCAGAATAAATTACAAAATTGTAGGTCCAACATTTTAAATTTGGTCAATGTTCTTTGAAAAATTGGTTAAAGCAGCAATCTGCTGTGCTTCAGGTTA
>Ga0209743_1000583_pt1 | contig 10520 bp, 8 predicted proteins | sample OlaalgELextract2_FD_187378 | JGI IMG/M metagenome (GOLD analysis project Ga0209743, IMG submission 187378) | Olavius algarvensis symbiont microbial communities from Tuscany, Italy - Type G ELBA extract 2 (SPAdes) (version 2) | ecosystem: Host-associated > Annelida > Digestive system >...
TAACCTGAAGCACAGCAGATTGCTGCTTTAACCAATTTTTCAAAGAACATTGACCAAATTTAAAATGTTGGACCTACAATTTTGTAATTTATTCTGATCAATTTTAAGTTTATGCGCAGGCTCTATACCCAAACGACTAAACTGCGGATTTTCTTTTTCAATAAAACTATCCGTTTTATCTGGCCTGCGGCCGTGCTTGCACCAAAGGTGCTATAGCCTGACACCTGAAACCTGACACCTGAAACCTTTTTTATTATAGCCCGGAAGCCTGATATGCGAGAGTCCGATATGAGCGGGTGAACTTGGCATTCGACTTTCGTCACTCCACCACCAGTCCCCTGTGATCGATCTTAACGTCCAGCAAACGGGCCTCTTCCCGCGCCGAAAGTGTCTTCTCCCACATGGGCCGCAATCTGTCAATATTTTCGATTTTTCCCAAAGCCCAAAGACATCCGCCACCGCCCGCACCCGTAAATCGCGCACCGCAATTGTTTTGCCGCGCGAGATTCACCAATTTTTCCCCGACATTATCGAGCACGTCCGGCGTTAAGGTCCGCCGAATCGCAGTTTCCCGGTTCATTAGATCCGCAGCCTGCCGGTAGTCGCCCGTAATCAGGGCCGCGGCAAACCGGCGTGTACACAAAATAATTTCAGCCCAAAGATCTCGGCAACGGCCGGATAAGAACTGTCTTACCCACATGCCATTGATATCTTTGGATACATGGGGATGGCCGCAGTAGGCGACCAGCAGATGACGCTCAAGTTTTTTATGAGAAGCTTTTCGCACGGCACACTGTCTTCTGAATACCGATTGCTTCGAATCGGGTCGCCAATGCCAGATATTGACGCCGCCATAAGCCGCGGCGAGATGGTCCTGAATACCGCATGGTACACCGGCAACGGACTGCTCGATCTGAAAAGCCGTCAGCGCAATTGAGCGGCGATTCAATCGCGCTTCCGCTTTATCAAGGTTCAGCAGTTTTGAAAAAGCCGCGACAAGCGCCACCGCCGCAACCGAGGATCCGCCCAATGCACTGCGCGGGGGGGGACTGGGAGTCAATATCGATATGAATACCGTGCGCATTGAAATAGGCGCCAGTGGCGAACATCAGACCCATGGGGTGATCAAAAGGCGCAGCATCCGCTGCAAATTGCGCATCTTTAAATCCTCTGGAGCTGATCTTGATCCGTCCCTTGGAATAAGGTAGCAGCCGCACCCTGGTCCTGAGCCCCAGGGCGATGTTAAACGTGCATGGCGCGAGATAACGCATCGGATAGCTAAAGGTTGAAATATCCAGCGTGCCCCCCATGTCGATCCGGCAGGGCGCCGACGCCTCTATCGGCTCTGATTCAAGTTTTTTTATGAGTTGTTTGTCCATACACAATTCCGAATCCATAAATGGTGGATGAATGAATAAATTGACTAAAATGATCTAAAATGACTAAAATTATAGTGTCGCTTCGCTCGGTCATTTTATAATCGTTCTGCCGCAGGCAGCCCATAAATATTCAATCTTCAATCTTCAATCTTCAATCGCTTATCGATTGCTAACCGTTCCGATCAACTAATCAACTTATTCATCTATCCCCTAACCTGACGCAGAAACTTCAGACTGCGCGGCTGTTTGCCCAGATGAAAGATTGTGAATTCTTCCAGAAAACGGGTGCTTTCCGTCAGCGCTGCCGGCGTGAATTTCATACGGGTCGCTTTGGCCAAATCGCCGCGTTCAACCCACAAAAGCTGCTTTATTGTTCCCCGAGCAAGCGAAATACGCGATGCGGAACGGCTGCTGCAACCGCCGCAAAGAATACCGCCGCCCTTGAGGTCAAGCATAATCTTAGGCTGGCTGATACTATCCAATTCCTTATGGCATATACTGCAGGCCGCCAAATGGGGTCGATAGCCGGCCAATTTCAAAAACCGCATCTGAAATAGTATATTTAAAGCAGCCTCCGGTGTTTGCCCGCTGTCCAGTTCAGATAAAACATGCTCGAAAAGTGAATACAGGGCATCCTGTTTGAAATTATCCTCCATCCAGTTATATATTAATTCCGCCCAATAGCTGGCATAAGCCGTCTTTCTGAAATCAGCTCTTATTCCGCTGAACGGCTCCTTTAATGCTGCCTCCTGCAGGACAGGCAGCCCTTTTCCACGGCCGGTGCTTGCCACCAATTCCAAAATCGAAAACAGTTCCAGGATACCGCCGAAACGCTTGGTGCTCTTTTTGGCGGATTTCGCAATCACAGTCAGCTTGCCGTTTGTTAGGGTGAAAAAGGTGATGATGACATCAAAATCTCCATAATCCAACCGTCGGAGCAAAATGGCGGGTGTTGAAAAAACCGGCATGGGATCACACCTAATCAGGTCACAGGCCCAGGAGTGTTGTAGCGATTACAAAATAAAACAATACGCTGATGATATCTATGGCGGTGGTCACAAACGGGCCCGTGGCCACAGCCGGATCAATATTAACCCTGGCGAAGCCCATGGGTACCAGAGAGCCCACGAGGGCTGCGATGGACATGGAACTGACAACCGCCAAAGCAACCGATATGGCTAAGGCCAACATGCTATAGCGGAATTGTGCCACGCTGCCGATAAGCAGCCCGTAAACCAGCCCGAGAATGACGCCGATCGTCAACTCCTTTGAGACGACGGACCACAGATCTCTTGAATGAAGGCGTCCGGTGGCAAGTCCCCGGACGACGATCGTGGAGGACTGGGTACCGATATTGCCGCCCATTCCCATGATAACCGGGATAAAAGCCGCCAAATAGGCAAACTTCATCAGGCTGTGTTCAAATTTTCCGATAATAAAAAACGCAATGATACCGCCGACACAACTTGCGAACAGCCACGGCAGACGGATTCGCGTGCTTTTTAAAATGGACTTGGTTTCGACGAACTCTTCACCGGCACCGGCCATTTTCAATATGTCTTCGGTGGCCTCTTTTCTGATAATATCGATAACATCATCAACCGTGACAATTCCGACCAGACGATTGGTTCCGTCGACAACCGGTACCGCTAAAATATCATAGCGGGCCACTATTTTAGCGACCTCTTCCTGGTCCATATCTGTCTGCACGGAAAAGACATCAGTGGCCATGAATTCCTTCAAGGGCTTATCAGGCGGCACGACCACCAGTTGACGAAGGGAACTGACACCAACCAATTTACCATACTCATCAACCACATACAGATAAAACGGCATCTCGACGTCGGAATGCTCTTTTTGCAGTGATTCGATGGCTTCCCGGGCGGTATTATCCTCTTTGAGGGCAATAAAATCCGGCACCATGATGCCGCCGGCGGTCTCGTCATCGTATCGCAGCAGGCCTTCAACCTCCTCCGATTCCGCCGTCTTCATCTTGTCCAGAATGATTTTAGATTTATCTTCCGGCAGTCGCCCGACAATATCCGCGACATCATCGGCCGGCATACTTTCCAGAACCCGAACAATGTCCTCGATATTCATACCCTCGATAAGGTCCTGGAAAGTGTCTTCATCGAGTTCACTGAATAGGACACCTTTTTGCTCGACATCAGATATCAGGTTGAACAGCTTGCGCTGTTCGGTGAGGGTAAGGGAGCGAAAAACTACCGACAGGTCTGCCGCATGGGTTTTGTTCACGATTTTGCCAAGATGGCTCGTCGCCCCCCGCCGTAGCAGTCGCTTAATACTTTCTACCAGTATCCTGTTGCGATCCGAAGGCATATTTTTAGCCACTTAACCCAGCTTGAAAGTAAAAAAGGTTTCAGAGTTATATACCGCTAAGATCATCGTGCGTCCAATAAAATGACCTGACGACAGTTTTGCCTGACTACGGCAAATGAATGGTCACCACCTGCCCGCTTTCCCCGGGAACGATAACCGGTTTATTATTGAGCGTTATTTTGAGGCCGCCGGCATTGCCGATTAACAAATTGTAGCCCTTGGCGGCTTCGAGCACGAGCTCATCTCCGGGGTTTAAGTTGTATTCAGTAGATTCTTTTTCATCAATGATGACCTTAATCCATGTCTTTTCCACAGCTGTGATCAGCAGCGACAATTTTCCCGTATTTTTTTCCTTGGATTCCGAGGACAGCGCAATGCCTCCCGATGATTGGCCGACAGCGGGCGTTTCCTGTTCCGCAGGTGGCTTCAATTGCGCCGGTTTTTCTGAATCCGGTGTTCGGGATATTAAAGATATTACCATGACTGACACTGCAATAACGCCAAGAAACAGGCCGCAGATAATCATCAGCTTCCACCGGGACCGGGTCTCGGACCTTCCGGCACCGTTTTCGGACTGGGCAATTTTTTGGGCGACATTGAGGCGGGCTTCGTAGCGACGAACCGCCTCGTCACCGTCCGCACCAACCGCGGCGGCATAGGATCGCAAAAAACCTTTTACAAAAACTTCAGCGGGCAGCTGCTCGTGATCTTCCTGTTCGACAAGCAGTAAATTTCCCACGCCGATCCGGGTCTGCTCGGCCACCTGTTCGAGGCTGATATTTTTTTCAAGCCGGATGGTCTGCAAATAACGTCCGAATGAATGGGAATCCCTGTCGTTATCCATAATTAGTTAATGATTCGAATGTGTGACCGCGAGCGAAGTTCCTCGAGCCAATCTTGATACTTGTTGTCGACGAATTCATCGTAGAGCAATTGCTGGATCTCGGCTTCGACCGCTTCCAGAGGTTTAGCCGCCGTATCCTGGATATTTTGGACAAAGATGATTTGGTAGCCGAAACTAGTGTCCAGAATATCGGAAAATGAACCGGGTTTTAAGATAGTGACCACCTCACGCAATTCTTCCGACAACTCTTCGCGCCGGTATAATCCCAAATCCGTGCCCTGGATGCTGGATGAAGCCGCATTCAGCTCGTCCACCAGGGTTTCAAAAGCAACACCCCGTTTCAACCTTGATTCGACACCCATCATTGCTTGAAGTGCCCGGTCTTTATCGACCGGCGAAGCCTTGATATAGATGTTCCAAAGATAGTATTTCTTATCTCCGGCATATTTTTCCTGGTGGCTTTCGTAGTAGCCCTTAATGTCATCTTTGGTGATCACAATTTTGGACTTTACTTCACGATTCACCAGCTTGGTTCGCAAAATCTGGGACTCGATTTCCTTGCGGTATTCCTCCATGGTAATCCCCTGCGCAGCGAGTCCTTCCCGCAATTGCTCATCTGTAAATGAGCGCGCCTCTTTCATGCGCTCTATCGTCGTATCGATTTCTTTTTGGCTCACCGAGATTTGGGCCTGCTTTGTTTGCTGATCGGCCAGTTGACTATCAATGAGTTGATTGAGGACATCACTGCGAACCTGAAAAAGGGTCTGGCGCTCCTTATCCGCCGGGTATTGCAGGGCTTTGATATTGGCCTCATAGGGTCTGAAAGCGCGATTTAAATCGTATAGGGTAATGATATCGCTGTTGACCACCGCCACAATACGGTCGACAATTTCCGATTGTTGGGCGCCGCCCAGACCGACCCACAACGCCGATACAGCAAACCATACCCAAACCCGGAGCGCCATCAACCAGCTGCGGTTCAGGGATCTATTCACTTTTCGATACATCGCTAACCGCACTATCCTTTTCTTCAATACTCTTTGAACCTGTCAGTTTTTCCCATTGGGCGCTGTTGATTTCGATTTCGTATTGCCCTTTCAAAGATTCAATCCATGAATTATAGGTTTCCTCGGCTTTTTGGCGGCGCAATTGATTGACAATGGCCTCATTGATATCTTCTGACGATTGATCCGCCTCCGGCTTATTTCCCCGTCCCTGGATATTCTTGCGGTAAAATTCGGAGATATCCTCGGGAGTGATGGTAATCCGGTTTTTCAACTCCTCTTCGATTACCTTGTCCAGGATCAGACGGTTTCTCAACCGATCCTTCCAGGAATCATAGGCGACTGCGAATTCCAATAATGTTTTTTCAAACTCCCCTGCCGGATAGTCGCTTTTTATCTCGGAAATAGCCTTTTCGAGATCAGCTTCTGTAATGCTGATCTCCAGTTCCTCAGCTCTTTCAAGCAGAATCATTTCAACGGTTAACTGATTCAAAAGCCTTACTTGGGCCCTTCTTAAATCCTCCGGCTGCTGTTTGACATTGTCTTCATAGGCAATTTTAGCAATTTCAAAAGCATTTTTAAATTCAAGGACTGTCATGACCCGGTCGGCGACACGAATCAAAACCTCTTTTTCCAGATCGGCCTCCTTTTGTCCGCAGGCCAATAAAAGGGAAGACAATACAATTGTTCCGATAACATAAACAATTTTCGAGTTTCTGACTAGAGTAATGCAGATGTTCACGCGACATGCCTCTGCCATCGCAAATTGATGGGTTTAATGGTACCTTGAACCGGGATAGTGCATAACCCGGACAAGTCGGAATTGAAAAGGGTCAATGAATAGTTTAACCTCTAGCCGTTAACACGTTGTGCAATTTCTTTCAAGATGTTTTTGGCCTGCGCCAGTTGAGTCTTTGTATTGTGGGAAGTCATGCTTGCTTTAAGAACATAGTCCGGTGTCAGCTCAAAGCGTTTGGGTGCGGCCATGATCATATCAACCATGGCGGCCGGATTGCGCTGGTGGGATTCGGAGAAGTGTAGAACCATTTTTGTGTTCATCAAATCGAGACGTGAAACACCCGCTTTTTTGGCCATGACCTTCAAGACGATTTTTAAAAGCAAATTGGCGGCTTCATCGGGCAAAGGACCGAAACGATCAATCAATTCGCTTTTGAAATCGGCAATTTGCTGCAGCTCGCCCATCCTGGCCAGACGTCGGTATGCCACCATGCGCTGGTCAATATCGGGGATATAGTCCTCGGAAATAAGAGCGGACAAATTGACATTTACTTCCGGCTCGAGGGGTTCGACCGTTGCCTCCCCCTTAAGTTCGGCAATCGAACTTTCCATCAATTTTAAAAACATGTCATAACCGACAGCTGCGATATGCCCGGATTGAGAGGCTCCCAGGATGGTTCCGCCGCCTCTGATTTTCAAATCACTCATGGCAATTTGAAAACCGGATCCCAGGTCACTGTGTTCCATCAACACTTTCAACCGTTTTTGGGCATCTTTGCCCAGCACGCTTGCATGGGGAATAAGCAAATAGGCATAGGCCTGTTCGTCCGAACGCCCCACCCGCCCTCGCAATTGGTACATCTGGGCCAAACCGAATCTGTCGGCCCGGTTTACGATGATCGTGTTGGCTGAGGCAATGTCCAAACCGGATTCGATGATCGTGGTGCATACCAGCATATCTATTTCTTTGTTCATGAAAAGAAACATGACCTGTTCCAATTGATCTTCATCCATGCGGCCGTGGGCAACCTCCAAACGGACTTCCGGCACCAGCCGGCGCAATTTGTCGGCGATTTTGTCAATGGTCTGAATATTGTTGTGAACAAAAAAGATCTGACCCCGCCGCCCCAGCTCTTTTCTGACGGCATCGGTAATCACAGCATCATCAAACTCCGAAATATAAGTCAGAATGGATTTACGATATTCGGGTGGCGTTGAAATAATGCTGATGTCCCGCACCCCGACCAGTGACAGATGCAGAGTTCGGGGAATCGGTGTGGCGGTCAGCGCCAGCACGTCCACCGAACTGCGAAATTGTTTCAACCTTTCTTTGTGTTTGACGCCGAAACGTTGTTCCTCATCGAGAACCAGCAATCCTAAATCATTAAAAGCGATATCCTTTTGCAACAGCCGATGGGTGCCGATGACGATGTCAACCTTGCCGGACTTGAGATCATTGACAATGGCACGCTGCATGCGCGTAGACCGGAAACGACTCAAACATGCGATATTGATCGGATAACGCTCAAAACGGCTGCTGAAAGTTGCAAAGTGCTGCTCGGCCAGGATCGTTGTCGGGACCAGCATGGCAACCTGTTTGCCTTCGTTTACAGCTAAAAATGCGGCTCGCAGGGCGACTTCCGTTTTACCATAGCCGACATCGCCGCACACCAGGCGATCCATGGGCACGGGGCTTTGCATGTCTTGCAACGCGTCCTCAATGGCTTTGTGCTGATCCATGGTTTCTTCATATGCGAACCCGGCTTCAAAATCTTTGAAGTAATCATCCGGCGCTGCAAATGCATAGCCGCGATCGATTTTTCGCCGGGCATACAGCTTCAGTAGCTCGCCGGCTATTTTTTCAGCAGATTTTTTTACCCGGGATTTAACTTTTTCCCATGACTTTCCGCCAAGGGTATCAAGGAGCGGCGTCACGCCATCGACACCCATATATTTTTGCACGACACTCATGCGGTCAACGGGCAGATAGAGCTTATCGCCTTCTTTATAGATCAGTACCAAAAAGTCATTGGTTAAACCTGCCACATTGAGTTTGACCAACCCGCCGTATCGACCGATGCCATGATCGTCATGGACGATGAGATCATCTTTTTTCAGCTCCTGCATGTCGAGCAGCTGGGTGCGCGGACGGGACTTGCGGATTTTTCGCCGTTGGTGCCGTACACCGAAAATTTCGTCATCGGTAACCAGCGCCAAAAATCGATCGGGCCAGACGAATCCGCCGGATACCTGACCGATACAAATGCAAAGCTGTTCCCGGTTATCCCGAATTTGGGAATAATTCTCAAAGCGCTTCAAAGACACACCATAGGGGGCAAGCAGGGACTCCAACCTTTCTGCCTGGGACTCGGTCCGGCAAACACAAATAGCGGTATATCCCGATCGCTGTTTATTGTGCAACCAATCAACCAAGGGCTGGAATAGATTCTCTTTGCCAGCCTGATTGTTAAGCGCCATGCTCAATTCTGAATTTTCCTGGATGGCCGCCTTGAATTGAAACGATCGCGCCTGCGGGATCTGTAACCCTTTGGAGACCTCGAGCATTTTAAATACCAGGGTATTTTTCTCACTTAAAAATTCAGCAATCCCTGACCATTTCTGGTACAAGTCGCCCGGGGCGACACACAGTCTTTTCTCGCTGCAAGCTGAAGCATAGTTATCGAGTACCCGTTCTTCGGTATCGGTCGCAGCTTTTTCCAGTTCCTCCTGATTTAAGGTGACGATCAGTGAGTTTGGCGAAATGTAATCAAATAAAGTGTCCAGTTGCGGGTAAATCAACGGTATCAGGCTTTCAATCCCTGACAACGCCTCATCATTTCTGAGCGCGTCAATTAATTTGCGGGTATGGGTTACCGGTACCTCCAATTCATTGGCCAGCAAACGAATACCGCTGAGGATATTCGGCAGCAATTTTTTGTCCAGTATGACCTCCTTGGCCGGCAGAATGACAGCCTCGTCGATACTTTTAAATTGCCGCTGGCTTGAAGCCGAAAAAAATCTCAAAGATTCAACAAAATCCCCGTAAAATTCCAGCCGCAGGGGATCCGGGTAAAGCGGTGAAAATATGTCAATAATCCCGCCTCGAACACTGAAATCGCCAGGTTCTTCAACGATCGCCGTTTTGCCGTATCCGCCGGACATCAGTTTGGAGATCAAATAGTCCCGTTCTAATTCCTCTCCGGCAACAACCAATTCAGCAAAGCGGCTGATTTCACCCCGGGGTATCAGTTTTTGAAGCAACGCATCAACCGTCGTTACAACGATGCACGGCACGGTTTCTTCCAGTATTCGATACAGGACCCTGATTCGATGACCGGCGGTTTCGTTGTGGTAGGAAAGGAATTTGAATGGTAAAATGTTATAGGGTGGGAAAAACAGAATCGGCAGTTCCGAATCACCGGCAAAAAATCCCAGATCCTCGATAAACTGTTCCGCCTGTTTGGTTGAAGAAGCAACGACCAACTGCGGCACCCTGTGCTGTATAAAAATTTTGGCAACCAAATACGCTTTTTCCGAACCTGAAAAACCAAGGCATTCGATGCCGTGCTTTCCATGGGCCAATTGCTCGACAAGGTCATTATAAGAAATTATCTCTTGATTTTGCACGGCAAATCACGTATTGGGAGGTTAAAAAATAAAGGGAGGCTTATTCAAAAAGTTTCAATTTAGTCAACGTCCGGCAAGTCACAACCAGTGAATCCGGTCCTGGCTAAATTGAAACGTTTTGGAATTGCCTCCAAGAAATTAAATTTCCGGTCTACTTGACGCCGACGTAGCTCAGTTGGTAGAGCAGCTGATTCGTAATCAGCAGGCCAGCGGTTCAAATCCGCTCGTCGGCTCCACTATTTGAATGACGAATGTCGAATTAAGAATGACGAATTGTGGAATTCTATCTATTTTATTAAAGGCTTTATGTGTTGACCTCTATGCTGGGTCTATTATTGTGACTGCAGCTAATTGATCACGACAACACCCCATTGAAAAGATGAAGCAAAGCGACTTCCTCCATTCGACATTCGTCAATCGACATTCGTCATTCCAAAAGCCCGCAACCTGAATTCCGCTGCCAATTACCAAGTTCTATCACCGAAGACCGCACGCCGAATGCCGGCTCTTGCAACCCGCACCCCGCACCCCGCAACCCGCACCCCGCACCCCGCAACCCGCACCCCGCACCCCGCACCCCGCAACCCG
>Ga0209743_1000587_pt1 | contig 10467 bp, 7 predicted proteins | sample OlaalgELextract2_FD_187378 | JGI IMG/M metagenome (GOLD analysis project Ga0209743, IMG submission 187378) | Olavius algarvensis symbiont microbial communities from Tuscany, Italy - Type G ELBA extract 2 (SPAdes) (version 2) | ecosystem: Host-associated > Annelida > Digestive system >...
ACACTGTCACAGCTTTGAATGACAGTGGATGTCAGTTGTGTGTTGTGAGAGCTGACACAGTCAGACCATTGAATTTGCCAATACTTGGTCAAGCCAAATTAAAGGGCTTATCAGATCATCTGGTGCCTGCTGATATTGTTAGGATCCGAGTGAGACTGACCACTGGCAAGGGGTTTGTCAACATTGCTTGTGCAGTAGTTGAAAAACTTAACTACAGTCTCATTCTTGGCTCTGACATTGTTGATAAGTTATATGAAAAAATTATGGACGAAAATTTTGATGCAAATGAAGTGATGAACGTGGTTAATGATGAAAATGATGATAATGATGATGCTGAATGCTGATGTTAATGAGAAGGAGGTTCACTAATGATAATTGTGACAGTGAAAATGATGAAAATGAAAATATGTCTGATCCACGTAAAGCGTCTGCAGAGATATTAATATCTGAACAAAAGTCAGACAGGTCACTGATTCATTGTTGGTCTCTGGCTAAAGGTCAAAAAGCTGGATATTACGTACGGGACGGGATCTTGTACCGTAATTACAAATATTTGGGCCAGAATTATAAGCAGCTGGTGCTGCCAGTTAAGCGGAGACAAGAGGTCATAAAATTGGCCCATGAAATTTATTCAGGTCATCTAGAGGCCAAAAAAACAAGAAACAAATTAAATAGTTCTTTACTTGGCCGACCATTGCATCTGATGTGCAGCTGCCTTGTGAGTCTTGCCATCAATGTCAGAAAAAGAGACAAGTGACAGTCTATGATCGAGTGCCAATTACACCTATCCCTAGAGAGGAGGTTCCATTCGATTGTTTGGTAATGGATTGTCTTGGGCCACTTTTTAATAATCAAAAAGGAGTTTAATTATGCACTGATTGTGTGCGACAGCAATACCGGATATCCATTTGCTGTGCCATTACGTACACTAACTGCAAAAAGTGTGCAATGCTTTAATGCAAATTTTTTAACTAGTCGGCATTCCATTTACGATAAGATCGGATTGCGCTAGTAATTTCACTAGTAGTTTGACTACTACGTTTTTGAAAATATTAAATTGTAGTCATAATTTCAATGTGCCTGGGCGACCTCAACAGACTGGTCTATGTGAAAGACTGATAGGTACTTTGAAGAATTTGATAAACAAAGTGGCATCGGATAACCCAAAATCATGGCATAAGCATTTAGGATTTGTGCTTTGGGCAATTCGTGACATTCCTCACTCAACGACTGGGGTACCTCCAGCACTATTAGCGTGGGGGCGTATCCCAAGAGGTCCTTTAGCAATTTTGAAGGACACAATGACTGGCAAAGTTGAATTATTCTTAAATTTGGGGAAAACTGCCAGTGAATATTTGGATGAATTGAGGAAAAATCTTGAGTTAGCTCAAAATTATGCTATGACACATACAGATAAGGCTCAGCGACGATATATATTGAGATATAATCTGGGAGCCAAAGATAAATCTTTTGAGATTGGACAGAAAGTTTTAGTTTTAACACCAGACTCGACCAGTTCAGACATTTTCGAGATAGATTGGTCCAGCTGTCATTAAAGATAGGCTGTCAAACCATACTTATTTAGTGGATATTAATGGAGCTAGGAAGCATATTCATGCTGATAAACTCAGAAAATATCACATACAAGTCAATGAGGTCATTTGTGACAGTCACAACAGGCCATGAGCAAACTAGAGTAGATCACTGTGCTGTGATTTATGATGAAGACAGTTATTTTGGATCAGTAGATGTCATAGACACTGATCAATATCAACAGCCAGAATTGTTGCCGAGTCAAAGAATTGACTTGAATACTCTGTCACACCTAACAGTAGAACAGAGGACCAAACTTTTAGCTTTGCTGAATAAATATTCAGAATGTTTTTCTGAAAAATCCGGATTATGCATGAAATTAATGTTTCTGCTGACTTTAAACCAAAGAGATTGAGAGCTTATAGGGTCCCAGAAAATTGGAAGCCAATGGTTGAGGCTCAAATCAATGAGTTATTGAAACTTGGGATCAGAAAGCCATCAAAAAGTGAAATGGGAAGTCCCATTATTTGCGTGTTAAAGGGAAAAGATAACAAAGATGGCATAATAATCGCTGTTGATTACCGGTAATTAAATTAATACTGTGAGGGTGATGCTTATCCAATGCCAGAGATCTCTGACTTGATACAAAAAGTCATTCAGGTTAAATTTATTAGTCTCTGAGACATTAAAAGCGCTTATCACCAGATTGAGATAAAGCCTGAACACACAATGGCATACAGGTTTTGTATCCAATATTACAGCATCATATAGCTATGCACTCAGATGAATTTGAGCAGTATTTGAGAGATTTTGACAAATTTTTGAAGGTCATTAAGGAGTCAGGTTTCACATTAAACTTAAAAATGTCGTTTTGCACAGTCAGGTGAAATACCTAGGTCATATAATTGGCTCGGGATCCGGAAACCGGATAATGAAAAAGTGGCTACTGTGAAAGACATGTGGATTCCAGAAACTAAGAAGAAGTTAGGAGATTGATTGGATTTTTTCCCTATTTTCGGGATTATATTCTCAATTTTGCTGAAATAGCTCAGCCACTGACAGATTTGACGGGAAAGCGAGTCCCGAATAGAGTACCATGGGGTGAAAAAGTTGGCATTTGAGAAGTTAAAGGAGGAGTTGTGCAAGGCCACAACACAATCCATGTCCATTGCCAATTTTTCAAAACCCTATTTCATTGAGGTGGATAGCAGTGCTAACACTGTCGGAGCCGCATTGTTACAGTCTGTAAAAGACCAAGGCAACAGGCCAATTGGTTTTGCTAGAAATTGACAGCTACTCAGAAGGGGTGGTCCACGATAGAAAAGGAAGCGTATGCAGCTATTGGGCCTTACAAAAATTCCGAAACCGGATTTTTTGACAACCCACTACGGTAATATATAGTGATTACAACCTACTCACATATATTACAGAGACTAGCATAAAGAGTGCAAAACTAATGAGATGGCCGTTATCTCTGTAGTCGTACAATGTCACATTTAGATACAAAAAGGGTCGGAAAACGTGGTGGTAGATTGCCTATCAAGGCTGGATTCTGCCACAGAATAAAGTTTGCCTGAGTGGACTCTCTTGTGTGTACACTGTTGTTGTAAATATTAATTGACTTGCATTGTATTAATGTTTTGCTATTTTGTATGTGTTATGCTGTATATTGTGATACCGGCGAGACGGTCTGGTGGAGAGCTGTGACTCCAAGAGTGAGATAGACTGATGGTTGATGTCAGCTGATCTGGTAAAATGTAATGAACAAGGGAGTCTCATGTTATTATCAACAGTGAAGTCACCACCAGTGTGATATCTGATGATTGGATGGTGTCCGTCTTTGCTCTCACTGTATGATTCATGACGTTGCCCCGCCGATTCCGTCGTGGCATCGTCTCCGGTGGAGAGGTGTCGCGTTCGTGTTCAAGACGGAATTTTATTTAGGTTTTGTGTGTAGAATGTCCGTTCTAGTTTTAGATTGTGATTCCGGTATTAAGTGAACTTTGGACAGTCATGGTGGATTGTTCGCCTTCTCTCGGGAATGTTCTCGAGATAGTAGAATGTGGGAGAACGTTGTCTAGCGTATAAAAGAGAAAATCGTTGTGTGGATCTTTCTTTTTCGGCGAAGCTTCTTGCGATGAAGGTAACGCGTTAGAGCATGTTTAGAGAAGCGTGGTGGTTTTGCTAGTTTACCGTGTGCGTGAGCAGTAGTATAGCAGTTTGCCTTATAAGAAGGAACTTGCTAGTTGGATTCACTGGATGTGAATCGTTATTTGGTAAAGTAACTTGCCTTAAAATAGGAAGTTGCTGGTTAATTTCACTTTGAGTGAAATCTTACTCTGACTGGTATTATCTAGCCAGTAGAGTGGTTTGTGAGAATATTTTGATACTCTGTCGTCTGTGGAGTTGACATTGGTCAAATTTAGTGTCTTCACATCTCTTATTTAGTATAAAAAGTTGTAAAACTGTGTTGGTGGTCTATTTGGACCATGTTGTTGTAGACAGATTGTGTGTGAGAAGAAGACTAGAAGTCTAGATCTTTCTCTATGGTAGGAATTTGTGCAGTAACATATTTGTGTGTTAGGACTGTCGTACATAGTTTCAGGGATATTGATTATCTTGCATATATTACTAATATTGTTTACTGACTATTATTTTTCTTATGTTATTTGTATGTTTCACTTAGAATATTAATTTCTTTTGGACATTTTGGACTTGGTGTAATTAGAATTTAAAATAATCATTCTCGTAACATCAGTGTTGTCAGTTATCGTCACAACCAGTAGTCTACAGCATTACAAGTACCCACGAAAACTAGCAGAGGCTGAGTAAATATAGGACCCCCTTTCTCAAAAGTTCCTAAGTATTTGAGAAGTTGTTCTTATGGAAGTAAATAAAAGTTAAAAATTCTTAAGAAAAACGCAGCTAATTTGTACAGCGTTTTCTTAGCCGTTCATTTTTATGTTGGCATAAAAATAAACAGCCAATAAAAACAAGGGTTGTTTGTGATCACGTGACGGCGCAAAGTAATGTGGCCTACTCCACTAAAGTACTGTCTTGTTAATGTTACACGGGGTGTTTTTGACAACAATTTATATTTCAATAGGTTGGACATTTTATTAGCTGAACAATTGCTACAATAAAAACGACTGATAAATGTAACGATAAATAACCTTATCTACGAGTCATCGACCTGTAATAGTCATTTTCAAGCAGTCTGCTATGAATGCTGGGGTGGAACCATAGATAAATGCGTTGCATGAGCTACCAAGCCAACTGGCCTGTACGATTACGAATGTTATGCTGGTATGGTGTAATGTGTACTGCTTGTGCTTGAATATTGACAGTAGGCCTGCTACGCACGACTATCCTGTTCACGTAGACATTTTCAATTTGTTTGTGTTTTCATTGCAATGTGAGTGCAATTTGCTGCTCTAATGACAGTGGAAAAGCCATTGTTGTTGTTAAGATTTTCTTAGGCATTGCTTAAGGCAACTTCGTGGCTTGTCTACGTTATTAACTTTGCCTATGTTTTTCCCTAACTTTTATTTCTCTGCTCTGAGTTCAGCTTAGGAACTTTTGAGAATGTTTGACTTGCTGTGCAACCCACAATCCCGCATAGTCTATATGGGGGAAACGAAATTTTGGCATTTTGCAGAGTTTTTGATTACCTTGCAATTTTCGTCGCAATGGGTTATGGAATTTTGACATGACAATGACATTGGGTCAAATTTTAGGTTTTTCAACTGACTTGCGTAGTCGTCCTTACAACACTCTGGCACGGCACTACTTATGCATTATGTAAAAATGCCAAAACTTACTCGGACTACAAGTGACGTCTTTACACGATACAGAGACAGTTCTGGATCCGTCTGAGACGAGCTGGTTGTTGCTGCACCAACGGCGCTCCCTACAGCGACTGCTATATGCCCTGATACGGGATCGAGCGTCGTACGTTGTCCACGTCTCACAGACAGGCTACAAGACAAATGTTGGCTCAAGACATCGGTCTGTTGCCGTAGTATACACTATCTCAACTGAATTAACACCAACGTTTAAATTCAATAATGAACGACGCATCTGAACAGAATGAAATTTCCTTTAAATCACGCTAATTTATGTAGCATAAATTATTGTAAATGTTGTTTTAATCAAATATATGACATATTTCATGAGATATAAAAATTCAATAAAAACTTTCACTCGAACAATGGCGGTTTCCAATATTCAGAGTCACTGTCAATTTCCGTTTGTGCTCAATAGCCTACATCCATGCAAATGAATGCGCCATGCACTGTCGATCAATGACGTCCTGGTCAAACGGCTCCGTTTTTCTGTAAGACGACGTCTCAGATGATCAGCATCTCGAAGTCTGGTACGGTAAAGGCGTCACTGCAGCATTCCCACGCCTCGTCGATCAAACTGAGGTCCGGAATCAGGCAGCCACACCAGCAGTGAGATAAAATCCAGTTTAATTGCACGCAAAACGTGCACTCTCACAAGCTGGTTGAGCAGAGCATTAACCTGTTGAAACGTAAATAAATCTCCACCAATTGCACGGATGCTTGGCGGAAACCGAAACTCACACTGACTTTCCATATTGGGAACTTGTGTCTTTGACAGAAGTTTTGAATTTTTACATCTTATAATCCGTGCAGTATAATCGGTTAAAATTTACAACATTTATAGAGTGTTTAAAAGGATACTCCATTCTCTTCAGACATGTCGTTGCTAAGGCGATTTGAACTTAGGTGTCATTCCAATTGAAACACCGTGTATAACGTGACGTAATGTCACAGTCCAAATAAAGTGTTTTGTTATAGTTGATCATAATAACAACAACAACAACATTTTCACGCCGTTTACGGCCTTTTTTCAAGGACACCTCGGGTGAGCCACTACCACAAAGCGACAAATCTGTGGCCACTGTTTGGTTACTGGAACTCTCCTGCTATCACTGTATGACCGCTAGCTGGCTTGCAGCAACCACACAGACGAGAACAATTTTGCTGGATGCTTTTCCTGCCGCAACCCTCTGAATTTATCCGCGCTTGAGATGGGACTGACCTACAGTATGTTGGATTGCAAACCACACACTGATGCATTTTTAGCAAATTTAGCATAAACAAACTATCAACCACAGAAGAGTTAATGTCACGTCTGACAGATGGACTTACATCCGTCATAGCACTACAGTCTTCTTGATAACCTTCGACACTACAAAGCGCCTCGCTAGATGCGTACAGACAAGTCGTACAAGCTGACTTCAGTCCTTGACACGTGGTTGTCGGTGCTGCAAAAGTTGATATAAAATGTACAACGTTAATCAGAGACGTATAAGTAGTGACTAAATGTAATTAATTCATAAATATGCCTACTAATAATACTTCTACTGTATGCATGTTTGCAATGTTTTAAATTACAAAGCTGCAAACATGCAATGCTACAACTAAAAATGGTGTGGTAAATTTAACTAATGAAATACAATAGTAGACAGCCACTTTGAATTTTTAATTTTCAGGAACGGTAATTGTCACGCATAAATAGCCAGGAAGAAAGCATTTACGTTGTCCGACGTAGTAGCAGACGCCTGTGGGCTGGTCATAGATAGTGCCTGCAGGTTGACACAATAACTCGCTACACAAGGACAACTGTGCCGCGAAATCCCAGATTCCACACTGGATGTATTTAGTCCGGTCGTAGTGCGGGTAGTAGTAGCCATACGTCATGAGGTTGTCGTAGGTACAAGGATTAGAGATGAGGCAGCTGAACTGTCCAACTGCAATTGACACACTCAAATAGTCTCAGCCTGCATTACACTTAGAACTGTTAGCGAATATCAAGTTTCATCTCACTTAGACTATTGCAGTTCTATATGGACTCCAAATAGAAAAAGCGACAGTGAAGCATTTGAAAAACTGCAGAAGAGAGCCACTAAAATTATGCCTGAACTGAAGCACATGACTTCCATGGAAGTACATTACAAACGCATCCGAGGTGACATGGATAAAACTAATAAAATATTAACTGTTAAGTACGATAGCGTGGCAGCCCCAACATTGGTTGAAGCACATTCATTAATAGCAAGAAGTCATTAGTTAATTATAGAAATATATGGCAAACTATGACTTAGGGCCTACGTAAATATTTTCACTAATAGAGTTGCTAACACGTGGAATCGTTACCCTGGAGTTACGTTGTGTCAGCTAACATTGTAAATTGCATGTTTCGAAAGCAATCTTGCTAAATTCTGGTGTAATCATGATTATTATTTATGACTTTCGTGCACGAATGACATAAATAATATCATGATTACACCAGAATTTAGCAAGGTTTCTTTTGAAGTAAAGTGTCAATTGATAATTCTCAGTTTGAAACGTATTAGTATTTGCATCTTAAATTGACGGGCAGAGGCGAAAACTTGCTCCTGTGTTATCCACTACGCACACTACCTTATGAAATTTCATGCGGCTATTAAAGACGTCAGGTGTGTACCAGCTGTACAGTGTACAGTCGCTACCCTATCACAAGCATGTAGACAGTATACATTACTACGCAGCCATAATATAACGTTGGAGTTTGGACCAGTTTGACAACATTATGTTGTCATTTGTTAGTAAAAATGTTAATCATCTGTAAGTATGAACAACGTTGATACTTGTAATAGTGACACAGCAATGACAATCATAACATAAGACTATAGTTAGTATGACGACGACGACGACGATGATGGTGACGACCATAAAGACGATGAAAAAAGCGACAGCATTATACGTGCTCTCAGTAGGCTAGGCCTATGCTAAGTACGGAATACTTTGCTTGTGAAGGTCTGAAGCAAAACGCAGAACTCAGTTGCCCAAATATGGAAAGTTTCGGGAAATATGGGATGGTTCGCAACCGTCAGACTATCAATCAATGTTACTGTTTAAGTCCTGTTACATTGTGAACGTACATATCACAGGCGTTGTTGTAGTTGTAGGCGGAGTTGTCGTCGTTGTAGTCGTCGTTGTTGTCGTTGTAGTCGTTGTAAATCCTGCACGCAAACCACGCATAAACATCACATTATGCTGTAATCCATTCATCCATCCATTTATTTATTTCAGGCAGCAAGGCCCACAAAAACAACAAGAAATATATACAAACAGTAACGCAGCATATCTCATGTTTATCAGCGCATTTTAGCGACAGTGGCGTAACTGACATAAGTAGACGCATCAAAGCGTCACTGGCAACATCCGCCATGAGAATCGAACGCATTGCTTCAACATAACCGTCCAAAATTCAAAAACTGTTTGGAAATCGTTGCAAGGAACATACAAGTGATAAACCATTTTCCTTCTTTTTGTCTGCTATTTTTTCTGCGGGTAATACCGGACCCTACTGCGGCAGAAAGCACGGCTTTCGGCCGTGCTTGCGGGTATTCAAGTGAGTAGGGTACTTCCATTACATGAGATGCGTACTATTTCAAGAAGTGCAACAACTTCTTATACAGCAACCATAAAATCTTCAGCACAGACGGATATAGGATAATGCCAGTAAATTCGCTGCAGGTTACGGCACCTTACGATGAGCTTCTATAGTCTTGACTTCTTGCCATTGAGACACGACTGGAGAAGGTTCTATAGGAGCAGACACGACTATATAACTTCTTCATGGGGTCGAATACGTGTATAGCAGGCTAGGCTTTGCAAGAAAAAGAAAAAACGCACAACCAGACACTAATGGGTGCAATATCAAAAAATGAAAAAGTGGGGCATCGAATAGCCTAGTCATGCAGTAATGTCCTTGTCCCGTGTTTGATTTTCCTACATTCTCAGTTAAACTTTAGCAACATCACTGAGGACCGAAAGTACTGCGTTCACTCCGTCTATGTGAACGTCAGCTGATGTTCCTTATGGCAAATAGGCTACATTTTAGCTAAAAAATATTAATACTTGAAAACTGATGCAAGAAAGTATTAATGTGACAAAATAGAATTAATAGACTGAAGTAGATATAATGCATGTATAATATACACGAAAACTAAGTAAAACTAAGAGAACAACCTCCACTGCAAAATTTCTGTGCGACTTCACACGCTGTGCACCTTACAGCCGTACAACTTTCAGCTGCTGGGGTGCATGTTGTATGACAGCCAGATGAGAACCAAATAACTGAACCGCGAACATCACGTACTGTCTCGTTGTAGCAATTCTCCTGCAACATCAAACTGAAATAATTTACATGCTGGTTGGTGCAAGATTGACACAATATCTCTCCAATGGCACATTTTCGGCTCCCCTGGCGATCGCCACCAAAAAGCGAGATGCAGTGTTCAGGTCAGACCTCTCTCCTTGTGTAAAATTTCAGCAGTTTCAGCGGAGATGCGTTTCAAAGACACAGACAGCAAACTGAATATCCCCAATCACCACGGGGGAGACAATCAGGCCTGCAGCAGACACTCGCCAAGCCTTATAAAATCAACCTATCTGTTCAGCTTTCCTATTGCATTGATTATGCTTCGCTGTTCTACAGATTGCACGGATTAAATGATAATGATAATGATGATAAATTATGCAACATGCCAATAGCTTACAGCAATGTGCGTGCGTATTTTAAATCTTAAAATGTTTCAACGCCATTTTGTAATTTTTTAACTGAAACTTCGATCGTGTGACAGTATTGTTGTCAAAAGTATGTGTCGTACTGTTTCGCGTACTGGTACTGTAGTTGCTTTTGTTTCTTCTATTAATAATCTTATGTTTTGTGCTTATTTGTGATTCTACTACTATATACTTTGTGAATACAGATGTGAACTTAGGATCAACTTCATAGATACATGCAGTGTAAGGCGGCTTTTACGCACGTTGGAACTGGTACAGTACTGCCAGCCGCAGCTGGCATCATCGACTGCAGTCGTATTAGGGCAGGTCCAACAAGCCGGATAAATTGCAG
>Ga0209743_1000589_pt1 | contig 10454 bp, 8 predicted proteins | sample OlaalgELextract2_FD_187378 | JGI IMG/M metagenome (GOLD analysis project Ga0209743, IMG submission 187378) | Olavius algarvensis symbiont microbial communities from Tuscany, Italy - Type G ELBA extract 2 (SPAdes) (version 2) | ecosystem: Host-associated > Annelida > Digestive system >...
CTGTTCTTTTGTGTTAAAATAACTGTTTCATATTTTCAAACTGATACAGACATTGTAAACATGCCTCCGAGTAACAGTACTTACGACAGTCGTCACGACCCAGGTATTACAGGTCTATATATATATATATATATATATATATATATATATATATATATATATATATATATATATATATATATATATATATAGACCTGTAATACCTGGGTCGTGACGACTGTCGTAAGTACTGCACCTGGGTCGTGACGACTGACAGGTTTACGGAGTTCGCGTAAACCATGTTGCCTCAGGATGACTCGATATCGAGTGAAACGCGTAGATCTGCATTTTTTTGTTTTCATGGTTTATGGCGACTTACACTTTATTTTGATACGCCAGAGGGCGCCGCGCTCCATTTTATGAAGCCACTGACGCGATCAGAGATATTGGACGCCGCCGCAGGCGTAGTAGCCGCCGCAGGCGGCAAGATGTCCCGCTGAGCGCCGAGCGGTCTGTTGGGCCTGTTAGGCTGGCGCGCATGAATCCGCTGCGTACTTACCACGCCCACTGTCGTAGTAACCACGGAGCTATTTATAGTTCCATGCATACAACCAAAGTAAGACAACGTTACCTTTCATTGATACGGAATTGCACACTAATAATTGCCGTTACACTTTAACACTGTAGACATACAGCGCGTTTAAGAAAAGCGTTTAGTGCAAAATATTTCGTTTTACAGACTCAAAATACGTAAACAATGCGACAGATTGCGACTGCTGTTGAACACTAAAATTAATAACTTTGGCAAATGTGGACCGATTTTCAAAATTTTTTCACCAGTTGATGCGTAGGAAAATTATACACCACGAAGATTTCCACTTTACCTGCAGTATATTGCTACACTACCGTGTGGAGTTCGAAAATCGAAAAATCTTACCAAATTTTCACGTTCAATGTAACGATTAATGTTTTTAAACTGAAATTGTGAGATTTTATGTGACACACGAAGCCTATTGCGCGATCTCTCTGCGACTGTTGAGCTTTTCCACTTTAAGAATACTACAGTTTGTCCCAAAACAAAAAAAAATTAATGCTTTTAAAAAAGATCGATGGGCTCGCCCTCTCAGCCCATCTCTACGGGAGATTATAGCAAGAAAAAACCGACTCTGGACCAGATACATTGAAACGCGTGACCACACTATTCATAAAAAATACAAATCAATACGTAATAAAGTTAGAAACGAAACACGAAAATTACAAATGGAAGAACAAAGGCTGGTAGCCTCACATTGTTAAGAAAATCCAAAAATATTTTTGAAATATGTTAACAGTAAGCGTAAGACCTGCGATCATATTGGGGATTTAATTACGGATGATAAAGAGGGTAATATATCAAAAGCTTGCACCAATTCTCAAAAAGCTGAAGTACTGGGAAACTTCTTTGCAAGCGTTTTTGTCAGAGAAACCCACTATGACCCACCCAACTCACAACCCAGACCCTGCCAGTCGTCATTCAGTGACCTATATTTAGTGAACAAGTTATATTTGATAAATTAAAGAACCTAAACGTAACCAAATCGCCTGGTCCAGATAGCATCCATCCGCGTATACTGTATGAGCTACGACATGAATTAGTTCCACCGTTAAAAATATTGTATGATACTTCATACAAATTAAATCAGTTACCTGCTGAGTGGAAATATGCCCATATTACTGCAATCTTTAAGAAAGGTAGCAAAAGCGATCCATCTAACTATAGACCCATCAGCTTGACCATCGTAATTTGTAAACTAATGGAGTCTTTAGTGAGAGATCACGTTAACAATGTTAACCAATTTAAAGCGCGTTTAGACAAGTTCTGGATGCACCAAGATGTAAAGTTTGATTTCACAGCCGACCTAACCGGAATTGGAGATAGATCAGTACGAGTAATATGTGACGTATAGTTTTGTATTTAATTTTGATAAATAGATGCGGACAATGAGGTGTTTCACCTGCGTCCGTAATGTCACGTTGAGTTGAGTTGAGTTTTCGATTTCAATATTGAGGAGGTCCGTAGTGAAGATGTATACAGTCGAAAATAGCATGACATTGAGCAGGTCTGTAACCTTAAATGAAGTCTATAGTCGTAAATCCAGTGAGACTGGAAAAGCACCAGAACAACAGTCAGCATCCTAGACCACTTCGAGTTACTGTTGATAACGAGCAGATAAAACGGACGATTTTTGTTTGGCGGATATTTGTCTTTCTGACGCACTTGTTAGATACTTCTCGTTAGTTACTTCAGCTTCAGATACACCGGTGCGTACAATTTTGTTCTCTTCGGTGTAGTCGTCCACGATCGAAGATTTACTGACGCGTACAACGCGGTCTGCGCGGTAAACGGACGTCCATGGTCGCTTAGTGCTATAAACTAATCCGTGATGAACCGTCGAAATTGTTGATCCCACTCCACCATGCAGTCATCGACTCGAAATCCAAACATTGGTCGAGAATTGCATCATCTGCAATGGACGCCGTTTTGCCATGACGTTTGATACGGAAAATACCCCTTGGTGAATAGCTTATGAAGACGTGTTTACACTCGTTTCGACAAATACAAGAAGGTGACAGACGCGTGGACACCGCACGATGACGGCATAGGCTGCGCTGTATATGCGTAGCGTCGCGTGTACGGCAGTGATACAAAATGTCACAAACATATGGCCAGCGGAATTAACTTTTATTCACAATTGCTGGTATCAACAATTCGAATTGCTGATATCAGCAACTAACTGCTGATAAAAAAATAAAAATTAATTTCGATTGCCATAGAAACTGGTGATTATCCAGCAGAGCCTTGTTAGCTCATTATGTAAGTAAGTAAGTGAGTAAGTAAATGATTTATAAATCGCCGACGTCTATAAAGAATCAGGGCGCGATAAAGAATCAGCGTGTTGCTAATTACCGCGCGACGCGTATGCATAGCGCGAACTATATATACAACGTGTCAACATAAAAAGGTGCCCATGATTATTGCACCGTAACTTTTACAGATGTTGACATATTTTCATATTTTTTTCGTTCACAACTTTACAAGAGAATGCAAAAGTCACTGGCGTAAGAATTTCCTGCCACACATTCGTTATGTTGCTACCATAGCGTATGAAAATCTCACACACAAAAGTAACACATTTCACACAATATTAGCAGTTTGTACATGTTTATATCGATCACATTGAGGGCAACCAGTATCGATGAAATAAACAAAACACAGAAGAAAGTCAGAGGCTCAAAATTTATGTTCAAAATGTTTATCATTCACGCGAACACATGCATTCAAACGACAACACCGCTAAGCAGTCGCTGCTGCTGCGATGATGGTGTGGTCCAGCAACCTCCACTCTCAGCAGACGTTCTTTCAACTCCTTCACATTAAAATCTGCGAACGGTAGACCCTCTCTTGAAAGATACCCCAGATGCTGTAGTCCACCGGATTCAAATCTGGCAAATTAGATGGCCATATCTCTGGAGGGCTAAACTCTTAGCGTCTCTCTCTCTCTCTCTGCAGCATGGTGACAGTGTCACGTGCACGGTGAACGGCATGACTTCAGTGACGTCAAACATTACGTCACCAGGTAAGGTATTTACATGGCACGCAACGTAGTAAATTTACCAGTATGATTAGTATTCATTTGTAAAGTTGTGTACAAAAATCATAAAAATCCATGCACATTTGTAAAAGTTATTGTAAAAAAATCAGTGGCACATTTTTGTGTGGACACGGTAGGCCTACTCCGACGGGTACCCCGCTGACTGGGGTATCGAATGCAATACTTGGTCTAGTCGTTGCTGTGTTGGTCTTAAATGTTGGCGTCTTGTTCTGGGTCTTGTAACTTGCTGTCTTGTTGACATCACTGGTCAAGTACTTGTGTTCCTGTCCAAGGTGTGCTGTCACGAGGCACCTTAAGACTTGTGGCATTTTGGTGTTCGAAGGAAGCCCTGCGTCTTACCGATTCGTTCACGACTATGGCGCTCTATAAATCTATTTACTTACTATTTACATACGTCCAACTTGAAATCCCACTAGAACGAAAGCCGATTTCAATCTATGGTTTGGGTTAGGGTTAGGCTGTCGTTCTAGAGCGATTTCGTATAAGCGCGGCATATGCCGTCATGCGGTGTCTGTGCGTCTGTCCGTCTCTCTGTCTGTCTGTCACGTTCGTGGACTCTGTTAAAACGAATAAATGTATATGTAATTTTTGCACCATTCAGTTTTCACCGCGCGACGCGTATGCACAGCATAACGCGGACTATGCCGTGGCAAGATGTCTGTCTGTCCGTCCGTCTGTCTGTCTATCACACGCCGGTATTGAGTTTAAACGGTTACACATATCTTCAGAGATTTTCACCATCGGGTAGCCCCGCCATTCTATTTTTCCTATACCAAACGGGATGGCAATATTCCGACGGGGACCCTTTAACGGGTGCGTCGAATGTAAGGGTTATGAAAAAATCACGATTTTCGACCAATATGTCGCTTTATCTCGCAAATGATGCAAGACAGAGCCATAGTTACTATGGAAGGCAAATAGGAAACCGCACCCAAGCATTCGAAGGGTACCGGTTTGAATGATTTTGAGTGACCTTTAACCCAGATTTTAAGGTCATGATATCGTTCAACGTCATATAACTCAAAACGGTAACAGATAGAGCTATATTTACAATGGCCGACCAATAGAAAGTCGTATATGATCTACCGAACGGCGCAATTTTCAATGACCTTGAACAACCACTAACCCAGTTTTCAAGGTTACGCCATACTTTGGCGCTGAATATCTCATAAACGGTTAAAGATACGGCCATAGTTACTGTGGAAGGTGAATAGGAAACCCCATCCAAGCTATCGAATGGTACCAGTTTGAATGAACTTGAGTGACCTCTAACCCACATTTCAAGGTCACGATATTATTCAACGTCAAATAACTCAAAAACTGTACAAGGTAGAGCTATAATTACAATGGCGGACGAATAGAAAGTCGTATGTGCATATATCAAACGGCGCCATTTTCAATGATCTTGAACAACCTGTAACCCAGTTTTCAAGGTCACGCTATTATTTGACGCTGAATATCTCATAAACGGTTAAAAGATACGGCCATAGTTACTATGGAAGGCACACACACACAAGATATGTTTATTAAAAGCTATGTCAAACCGCACAGCAACAAGCAAATAGAAATAATATAACGGAAAAGTCAGTACACATCATAAAAAATCATGCGTTAAATAAAATTACAAAAATTGTCATAATGACAACTTTTGCGTGTAAGTGTCAAGTTGTGCGGACGTGTTCGAAGTTCGTAGTGTTGAGTATTAGCAGCCGGTAGAAGTGGATAGAGTAAATGATTACGATTAGTTAAAACGCTTTTGAAAAGTGAAGTATCAGCCTCAGCAAACAGTTGCTTGACCGGTGGAGATTTCGAATTGCAGTAATCGCTTTTCTTGCTTTTGTTGATAAAGCCGTCGAGCTTCTTAATATCGTCGGCAGAGCAAAAGCCCGACCAGGCTGGACTTGCATAAGTAAGCCTGGCTAATATAGTTGAGCGGAAGACTTCATGTAGACATTCCTTTTGCATTCCATGAGCTCTGAGGGTGCGTAACCCGTACACTGCTCGTGAACAGGATTCTAAGATTGAGCAAACATGTGCACTCATGGACAGTTCACTGCTGAGAGTCACGCCGAGGGCTTTAATGCTGTTGACACGTTTGATGCCAGTTATGAGTGATGGTGGTTCGACGTGAATGCTGCGAGTGCCCCGGGAGAGGAAGATGATTTCAGCCGATTTGGATTGATTGAGATGGAGATTGTTGGCAGTAGCCCATTGCTTGATATAATGCAGTTCATCTTCACATGACGGTGAATTTTCGGCCGGGACAATCAAATACGTATCATCTGCGTACTTGAGCAAGTCATTGCCCTCAGCGACGGGATACATGCAGATCACCACCGTTGATGACAAAGGTTGCAGGTCCTAATGCCGACCCCTGTATCACGCTAGCCAATATGTCTATGATTTCGGAGTACTCCTCGCAGAGCCGCGTACAGTGAGAACGGTGCTCGAAGAAATCCTTTATCCACTGTTGTAGATTTCGTCTGGTAAGGGAAGAGATGATACCTTGTGAAGGAGGGTACTGTGCCTGACGGATAGGAAACCATACCCAAGCTTTCGAATGGTACCAGTTTGAATGACCTTCAGTGACTTTTTCAAGGTCATGATTATTCAACGTCAAATAACTTGAAAATGGTACAACATACAGCTATTCTTACAATAGCCGACCAATAGAAAGTCGTATAATATTATGATCTATCGAACGGTGCCATTTTTAATTACCTTGAATGACCCCTACCCCAGTTTCAAGGTCACGCCATTCTTTGACGTTGACTATCTCAGAAATGGTACGACATACAAAATTAATGTCGTTGAAATATTAATAATAGGGACTTACAAACGCCCTACGCAACACTGTCATTTCGAATGATCTTGAGTAACCTTGAGTGTCTTAGCAAAATATTCAGTGTAATGAAGCGTCGTTCAGTCTCTCTGCGACAGCTGAGTTTCTTGTTTTCTATGCCAAACGTCATGGCAATATTCTGACGGGGACTCCCTAACTCAGGGGCGGATCCAGGAATTTGCGTTAGGGGGCCCTCTCCCCTCCCCATTCGCTCTTCCTTTTTCCTCCTCTTTTTCTCCCCTCCCTCCTTTCCCCTCCATTTCCTTCTCCTCCTCTGCTTTTCTGTCCCTTGGTTTTTGGTGAATTGTAGGCTAAAAATCGTGTTTGTACTAGCAATGGTTACAAAAGATACCACTACATGATCGATCGCAAAAAAACGCAATACGTTATCTTGTACGTCAGTCACAACATACCATCTATTGTTCAGTGGGACCCAAAAGTTTCAGTGCTGTTATGACTAGACAGACAACGTCCGGCGCAGAGTGAAAGACACCAACAGCAATACAGTACATCAATGGTGCTTCAGCGGGATTTTTCCAGTTTGTAGAAGTGGTTCAAAAACAAAGATATTTTAAATTCGTCATCTCAGCTTCCCACTGTCATACAGCAAGTGTTATACAGTTTGTGATTTTACATTACATTAAAGTCATTAAAAATGTTCTAGAGTAAAAAACTGCTAAACCACTGCTCTCGGTTTCGTGGACCGGTAAGCCTAACTGGCGCGGCGTGCAACTATTCCGACGGATTAGCCGAAAGATGACTAACGTGCTAAATAATTGCAATTGCTCGCTTTTTTCACTCTGTAATCTTTGTCGCTCGATTTCACCAGTCATTCGATTGCCATTAGAAGATAACTGCAACAAAACATTTGTGATCTTTTCCATCTTTTCCTTTCTTAATTTAAACATTTTACACACAAAAATTGAAGATGTTTTTTTAAAAAAAAAGCTTTAAAAAGCTATAGGCCTATTTTGACGAATTTTAGTTTTTTTTTTATAAAAACTGTAAAAAAAACTAAAAACTAGGTATTTTTAAAATCGCATTTTCCAGCCTTGGATTCTACAAACTTTTGCAACGGAAAAGTTGGGACGTGGGCTTCTAGCCTTCTATGGGGGAGGCATGCCTCCCCTGCCCCCTCCCCCCTCTGTATCCGCTACTGCCCTAACTGGGGCGTCGAATGCAGGTGCGGTATAGGCAAAATCCGTGTGGTAGACTAAGCTGGCTATCCGTCAGCTTTTTACTGCACGTTAAATACCCACTATCGTATCGTATCGTATCGTAAAATCGAGATTCTGATCCAATATCTGGTTCCATCGCGTGCTGTGCACGATTTGTGCGGCGCCATGTGCAATACACTCAGCTGCAACGGACCATGGCAAGTTGATGCACTAAAAAAAGGTAAAGGAGCGTATAGTTCTTCGTGAAATTCACCTCAGAACTACGGTTAGCGGCAGAGTTTGTTGATGACGGGAGACGACGACAAAGTGTATGACAAGAAGTCTCAACGTTACGCCGAAAATAACTGAGCAGCATTTAATTGTAAGCTTACGCAGTGGTAAACCTGATCAAGCCTAAGTAACTAAACAAAAGGACTGCGCTCAAGGTATTGTACTGTTGAAGCTAACTACTGACGGCCCGGTACAGAGCATCGCGCGGCCTCTCTGCGACAACAGAGCTTCTTGTCAAAAAATTCCCCGCTTCATCCGTCGGTTAGGGTCAGAAAATGGGTTAGTTCCAGTTTTCAAAAACTTCCCCACCGGGGAAATGTCCGAGCGGGGAATGTCCGAGAGGGAATATGTCCGGGGGGTATGTCCAGGGGTTAATGTACTGCACTCATACGCAAGATATTTTAACTTTATATTGCCAATGGCATCTGACTATCATTAAGTGTTATAGGGTAATGATTTATATTAGCCTCCAATGTTATCGTTTAGCTGGCTTTACATTAATTGTGTCACCATCATTTACACCATAGTAATATCAAAAGTATTTATCTGAAGTCCATAACATTACGCAAATTGATGATGATGATGATAATGGTGATGCTGTGCGTGGAACTTATTTATATTTTGCTAAATAAATCATTGGATTCGAATTGAACCACGGAGTGGCAATCGGTCGCAAGACAATGCACAATGGAATGTACACAGGTGCGATCATGCGTGGCGTGCGTGCATGGACGGCTCTGAGTCTTAGCCAGGCCGCTGACTAGGCGAGCGAGTGACTAGCAGCGGAAAACATTACGTAATCGCAGGAAATGCATACAACGCATTGCACTATTCGCAAACCAAGTAACTAGGCTATCGCGAACAGGTCGCGCTCAGCATCACACAGCTGTCCTTCCGGTAGAATATGACCGTAGATATAATCGCTATACTAGTACATTATATACGCTGTATTTTTGAGATACAGAAATGAAACCGTTTACAGTACCTACAAGAACTTAGCTCTCGCAAACAGATCGCGCGTAAGCTGCGCACACAATACACTGAGGGCATTCTATAGGCATGAATATTACACCGTGACCTTGAAATCTCGGTTAAGGGTCACTCAAGGTCACTGGAAACGGAACCATTGGATAGATCACACACGACTTAGAAGTAGTCGAGTTATTTGACGGTGAATACAATCGTGACCTTAAAATGTGAGTTAGAGGTCACTCAAGATCATTGAAAGTGGTACCATTTGAAAGCTTGGGTACGGTTTCCTATTCGCCTTCCATAGTAACTATACATACATACATACAAATGAAAAGATTAAAGTGACACTGTCACAGTACTGTTGCAGGGGCACTGTACAAAATTATTGTTAGTAACAGCTGTAGCGCAGTCCTCAGGCGTAGGACGCACGAAACAGTGTCGTCTTCAGTTCCCGGCGGAACAGCAGCAATGATGGAACGGCCCTGACAGACCCTGGCGCTATCGTGTATCGTCTGCGAGATATAGTGACTTATTGGTAGAAAATCGCGAAATTTTTATACCCCACCTGTATTTATCGCCACGCAGGTACTACGGCTACGTGTAAAAAATTGTCAGCTAGGGGGCGTCTGAGGAGATCAGCAGCTCCCAGTTTTTATTTTGGGACCCCCTCCATATTTTAGTAACTAATGGAGCTAGGAAGTTGAAATTTGGCACACTTGATAGGCATTTACACGTACTAACGCCCTGTATAAAAATTTGTCCGCTAGGTGGCGTCTGGGGAAATCAAGAGCTCCCACTTTTTATTTTTGGACCCTCCATATCTCCGTAACTAATGGAGCTACGATGTTTAAATTAGGCGCACTTGTAGGCATTTACGATTACTAGAGCTCTGTGTAAAAATTTCTACTTTACTGTTTTCATAGTAATGTTCATTATTTGTTTTTCTTCTATTCTGGCTTAATAGCCTTGATATTACATTCATAGATTTTACCGTCTTATAAATTATTTTCACATCCTCTCCATCGTGTAAACCTTGAATGGCAGTAAATAGTCTTTTTGTGCTGATGTGCCGTTACACTCACTTTGTAAAAAAAATTATCCGCTAGGGAAACCAGCAGCCCCAATTTTTATTTTAAAACCCCCTCCTGGTCCATATCTCCTAAACCAATCGAGCTAGGAAGTTGAAATTCGGTACACTGGTAGGCATTGCAGGTACTATAGCTCCATGTAAAAATTTGTCCGCTAGGTGGCGTCTTGGGAGATCAGCAGCTCCCAATTATTACTTTGGGACCCCTTTCATATCTCCGAAACTAATAGAGCGAGGAAGTTAAAATTTGGCGCACTTGTAGGCATTGTAGGTAAAAATTTTTCCGGTATGGGGCGTCTGGGGAGATCAGCGATGATGCGTTATATAAATCGACATTCTTTGTCTATCTATCTATCTATCTATCAGCACCCCACTTTTTGTTTTGGGACCCCTCCATATCTCCGAAACTATTAGATCTAGAAAGTTGAAATTTGGCACACTGGTAGAATTTTACGAGTGCTAGGGCTCTATAT
>Ga0209743_1000591_pt1 | contig 10438 bp, 10 predicted proteins | sample OlaalgELextract2_FD_187378 | JGI IMG/M metagenome (GOLD analysis project Ga0209743, IMG submission 187378) | Olavius algarvensis symbiont microbial communities from Tuscany, Italy - Type G ELBA extract 2 (SPAdes) (version 2) | ecosystem: Host-associated > Annelida > Digestive system >...
TATAGCTAAAATTTCCTGCCAAACGGGCATTTCCTCGTCTTCTTTCCAGCAGTCATAATCCGTCGACATTGCAATGACGGCATAAGGAATCCCGGCCTCTTTTGCCAAGGCGGCCTCCGTCGCTACGGTCATGTTAATAATATCGGCACCCCACGCAATGTACATTTTTGATTCGGCCCGGGTTGAAAAACGCGGTCCTTCAATGGTTACCAGGGTTTTATCTTTGTGAACCCGCAATCCCAAATCTCCCGTAACGCGAAACAGCAGATCGCTGATCGATTTATCAAATGGATCGGCCATCACCTCATGGAACATGCCTTGGCTGAAATCATCATGAAAGGTATTGATTCGACGTCGGGTAAAGTCAATGAACTGATTTGGAATAATAAAGTCGCTTCTCTCAATCTCTTCTTTTAAGCTGCCGCAGGCGTTGGTGGCGATGATATGCGAAGTCTTCAGATCCTTCAGGGTTTGGATGTTGGCTCTATAATTGACATGGGTCGGGCTGAACTGATGGCGATCGCCGTGGCGCGGCACGAAAACGATATCCACGCCGTTTAGGCGCCCGGATTTTACCGTGGTTTCACCGTAAGGGGTCGTCCAGGTCTGGCTCTGTAAATCTTTGATAATATCAGGATCATCTAGTCCGGAACCTCCGATTATGCCAATTTTCATACACATCTCCTTTAAAATCTGTGAATTTAATCTTGCACAAACCCTTAAAGACGACCTTCGGCCCGCTTTCTGTTATCGATGCCGAAACCCGCCGGAAGCCTGCTTCGCGGGAATCAATAACAAAATTTTTCAGTAAGGTAAAGAAAATATACAAAAACAGGAATGCAACGCCATCTGGCCCTTGCATCATGGGCCAGGCAGGATGTCGATCATCTGTGCCTTGACACCCTGCCCCCCCGTATTCTATACTCTCCGTTACCAGTCTTGTTGCTGCAGCGAGCGCATTTATCAAAAAGAGCTGCACCAAAATGCCTGACGGCCGCAGCCGAGAAGTAATGCCGCCGGGTTGTTTCCGCCGGATTTTACAAAAACACAAATTTGGACGGTGTCGATGAATCTATCAGAAATTGTAGATGCACTTGAGGCGAAGATCATTTGCGGCGAGGATCATTTGTCAAAAGAGGTCACCACCTGCGGGGCCAGTGACCTGATGAGCGACATTCTGGCCGGATTGTCCGAAGGCAGTATTCTCCTAACCGGTCTGACGACCGTCCAGGTGATCCGAACCGCTATGGTGGCGGGAGTCGGGGCTGTCGTATTTGTGAGAGGTAAAACCCCGCCTGAGGAGGTCATCGAACTGGCCCGGGAACAGGAATTGCCCTTAATCTCCAGCCCGTATTCAATGTTTGTATCCTGCGGACGGCTGCACGCCTGCAATTTGACCGGCCTGGACGGCAGGCGGTGACAAGAAAAATGTCTAAAATTGCAAAATGTCTAAAATGCCTAAAATTGAGGCATTCTGTCTATTTTTTAAATAAAAAACTCGGTTTGTAATTATATCCACTTGCTGATTTCTTATTTTTCATGCTGTAAATAGCAGACGGTTATTTTGAAGACGGAGCGAAGCGACACCATAATTTTAGACATTTTAGCGCATTTTAGGCATTTTCCCGGTTTCTCCGGATCAGGGTATAATCATGAGAATCGCTTATCCCGTAAATTTGTCGAAGAATATTAAATCGCCAGAATTTTATAAATATTCAATCTTCAATATTCAATCTTCAATGGAAAGCCCATGGCTGTCTTAAAAAAAAGCTACTACATCAAGTCAAGAGATTTTATCCGCGCCGGAGAAGCATCCATTAAAATTCAGACGCTTCTCAAATCCCTCAATCTCGATCCAAAACTGATACGGCGGGTTGCGATTTGCGGCTATGAAGGCGAGATGAATGTCGTTATGCATGGCGGTGACGGATCGCTGAGTTTTGCGATCTATCCGGACGAACTGATTCTGGAAATTTCCGATGACGGAGCCGGAATCGGCGATATTGATAAAGCCATGCAGGCCGGTTTTTCAACTGCTTCCGACGAACATCGCGAAATGGGATTCGGCGCCGGCATGGGTTTGCCGAATATGAAAAAAAATGCCGATGATATAATGGTCGAGTCGGAGAAAGGACACGGAACCCGGGTTCGAATGGTGTTTTTTAACGACAGGGGAGGTGATGACGGTTGACGGACCTGCAACAGCCATCATGTTTCGTAAAATTCGATAAAACCCTGTGCCAGGGCCATGCCTTGTGTATCAGGGCCTGTCCGACCAAAGCCATTCGCATGGCGGACAAACGCACGGTCAAGGTCGTCGGCCAATGCATCGGTTGCGGCGAATGTATCCGGGTCTGCGATGACGGTGCGGTCAGCGCAGCGGCAGCCGAAGCCGGGAGTTTCGCCAAGGATCAGGTTGCCATCGCCCTGGTTTCGCCGGTTCTATATGCCCAGTTTCCGGGGGTCATGCCAAAAGACATACTCAAAGGACTGCGGCAGATGGGTTTTCGGCACACTATTGATATGTCGTATTTCCTGGAGATATTTCACTACGCGACCGAAGAGTTTATCAGCCGAAACCGTGAATCCGACAACGCCCCCTGGCCGCTGATTTCACCGGTCTGCCCGGTCGTGGTCAGATTGATTGCCCATCAGTTTCCCAGCCTCATGCCCCATGTCTTGCCGGTGCTGAGACCGGCGGCCTTGATGGCCAGAGAGGTTAAGCAGCGCATTATACCCCATTACCGGGAATCAGGTGAAGCCGTGGCATTATACTACATCAACCCCTGCCCCACCAAAATGGATCCCAATTGCAGCAGCCTCGCAAAACAGCAGGAGATCCCGGAAGTCGCCCTGGGTATCAATGACATATTCCCGGAACTGTCCCATCAGGTCGAACTGATAAAAAAATCCGATGGCATGCAGTTCGATCAGACCCGCTATGAATATGAAACCTGTGCCACGGGCAATGCGTCCATGTGGGCCATGTCCGGCGGCGAGATTGCGGAAATGGATTTCGATCGATCCCTCGCAGTTTCAGGGCTGGAGGAGACGATCGCTTACCTTCAAAAGATTGAGCTGGGACTTTTCAAGGATATCGAATATATCGAGTTTCGAACCTGCCGGGAGGGGTGCCTGGGTGGGGTTCTCACTGCCATCGACAAATATCTGGCCAAAAGTGCCGTGCAAAAGATGATCAAGCTGTTTGGACTCGGACGGCGCCTGACGCGGGAAAATATTTTGCGCATGTATGAAAAAGGACATTTTCAAACGGAGAAAAGCCCGGCCAAGTTGATTGAATTATATGGCACAAAAAAAGCGTCCCTGTCCCTCGAATCGATGCAGCAGATCGAAAAAACTATGGAGCTTCTCAGGGGCACCGATTGCGCGGCCTGCGGCGCCCCCGATTGTCGGACATTTGCCGAAGATATTGTCCGCGGCTCGGCCTCACTGCAGGATTGTCTATGGATCAGCGCGCACAGCACCATCAAAAGCAAACGGAAGAAGGGGGAAATTACCATGACCGTAAATGATCTCGTAAAACGTTTTGGTTTGCAGGTTGTCGCCGGCGACCAAGGCCTCGATCGCCAGGTTGAAGACGGCTACTGCGGTGATCTGCTCAGTGAAATTATGGGCAATGCTCCCGAAGGATGTGTCTGGCTGACCATCCAGGGGCATCAGAACATCGTTGCCGTGGCAGTGTTGCGCAATATGGCAGCCATCATAATTACCGGCGGTCAAACTCCGGATGATGAAACCCTTGAAAAAGCAAACCAGGAACAAATCCCCATCCTGCTCTGGTCCGATTCGGCTTATCAACTGGCCGGTCGCTTGTACTCTATGGGCGTGGGGCAATCCGAGGAAGGGTGAAGAGGGAATGTCGAAGGCCGAATGAATGTATTCTGCCTGTTTAAAAAGACTGAGCGGAGCGAATCCATCATTCGTCATTCGTCATTCGTCATTCGACAATCGACATTCCAATGTAGTTTCACACGAGCGCTGCCTCTGGCCGGAAAATCGGCCAGTCTGATCAATAAAAGAAACTTCGAAAAAGCGAATATCGAATATCGAACAAGGAATAACGAATGTCGAAGGAATGTATTCTGTCTTTTTCAAATCGACTGAGCGAAGCGAATCCATCATTCGTCATTCGACATTCGACATTCGACATTCCAATGTAGTTTCATAAGAGCTTATGGCAATGCCCCGGCTAAAACAATTCAAAGCCGATCTGCATATCCACAGTTGTCTATCGCCCTGCGGCGACTGGGACATGAGCCCCAGCCGGATTGTGCAGCAAAGTCTGGATGTCGGCCTTGATTTAATTGCAATCTGCGATCATAATACGGTCGAAAACGCCGAAGTCGCCATGCGCGAGGGCCAAAAACTCGGGGTGCATGTTCTGCCGGGAATGGAGGTATGCTCCAAAGAAGAAGTGCACATCCTGGCTTTGTTTGAAGAAATCGATTCGGCCCGCAACATGCAGTCTTACGTCTATGCAAATTTACCCGGCGCAAACAAACCTGAAGTTTTCGGCTGCCAGGTTGTGGCCAATGAGAACGATGAAGTTCTGGGTGAAAACCCGAGACTGCTGATCGGAGCGACGCAGCTGGGTTTGCATGACATTGTCGATAAAACCCACGCATTGGGAGGGCTCAGCTTAAGCTGCCATGTTGACCGGCCGGCCTATGGGATCATAAATCAACTTGGATTTATTCCGGCCGATCTGCCGCTGGACGGTGTCGAAGTTTCCCGTCATGTGAAGCTGGCAAACGCTCGCAGGAGCATCGCCGGAATTGAAAATTTTTCCTGCATCACCAACTCCGATGCCCACTTTCTCGAGGACATCGGCCAGGTGCACACGGTTTTTCAAATGGCCGAGCCGACCATTGCTGAAATTCGCAAGTCTCTGCTGCAGCAGGAAGGAAGGAGGATTCTCGTCTGAGTGCGTGAACTGTCACTTCACATACTGGATATCGCCGAAAACGGAATCACAGCCGGCGCCGACTGCATTGAGATATCGATCAATGAGGCCCGCGGCAGCGAGGATCTATTGACCATCGTCATACAGGACAACGGCCGCGGCATGCCGGTTGAAAAGCTTCAAAAACCAACCGATCCGTTTATCACCACGCGCACGACCCGCCGGGTCGGGCTGGGCCTCTCCCTGCTGTCTGCGGCAGTGGATCGATGTGAGGGTAAACTTGAGATTGCATCGGAAGCCGGACGGGGAACCCGGGTTGAAGCGACATTTCGCTTCCACCATATCGACCGCGCCCCGGTGGGTGACATGGCGTCTACCATTACCACGCTGATTATGGGTAATCCCGAAGTCGACTTTGTCTACCGCCACATCGTCGACACCCGGAATTTCACACTGGACACCCGGGACCTTAAAGAAGACAGTCAAGACAGCGCCCTGACCGATCCGGTGTTAATCTATCATTTAACCCAAAGCATCCGCGACTCGCTAAAGGAGTTGGCGCGCAGCAATGCTGAACCCGAAGTCAGCGACCGCGAGTAGAGCTGGGAATAAGAGGACGGACTATGGAAGGAACCTGGACCACAGGCTGCAAGGGGTCGCTGATTTATAAAGCTCAAAAAAAATTTATCTCCATTCATAAACCACCGGCCTGCGTCAATTTCAATAAAGTGATGCGGGCTATCGTTTTAATGGTAGAACCTGTTCAATTCTCAAAGGCGTGGCCGGTGGCTTATGAATGGAGCCAAGGAGGAACATCATGGCAAAATTGACGATTGACGATCTTAAAAAAATTAAAGAGGATACCGCCAAGAGCACTTCCCTGCGCGAAGGCGGTGCAACCGTTAAGGTTACGGTCCACATGGGAACCTGCGGCATTGCCGCCGGGGCCCGCGAAGTAATGAACGCCCTGATGGAAGAGTTGGCCGAATCCGATCGATCCGACATCCGGGTGGTGGCATCCGGCTGCATGGGCATGTGCAGCAGTGAACCCAACGTAACGGTGGAGATGCAGGATGCCGAACCCATCGTATATCAAAAAATGGAAGCCAACCGCATGCGCCAGGTATTCAAACGCCATGTGCTGCTGGGAGAAGTTCAATCCGACTTTGCTTTGGGGAAAATGTAGGTGTTTAATGTCTGCTTTCCGGAGGTCTTTGGTAAATAGTCAGACATTTTAAGGTTTGGGCTTTGGTAGATATTAGGTTTCAGGTTTCAGGTGTCAGGTGTCAGCGCAGCCGCCGGCCTTGGAGAAGTCAGTCAAATCGAAAAAGAAACTCATTCACATCGAACTTCCAACACCGAACAACGAATAATGTATTCTGTTCTCTGATCTCTGTCATCTGTCTTCTGACCTCAGTCATCTGACACCTGACACCTGACACCTGACACCTGAAACCTTTTTTGTAGGCAAAACCGAAACAGTTCTCATCTCAAATAACCCTAAACATCCATTAAGAGGACATATATGAAGGTAGACGGCAAAGACATACGCACGATCTGGCTCGATGATGAGGAACGCACGGTAAAAATCATCGACCAGCGCAAGCTGCCTCATGAATTTATCATCGTTGATTTAAATACGGTTGACGATGCGATCGAAGCCATCGAGGATATGTATGTCCGGGGGGCTCCGCTGATCGGTGCTACCGGCGCCTACGGCATGTATTTAGCCACTCTCAATGCGCCGGAAAACCGAGTCGATTTCGAGTATTTGAACCAGGAAGGGGATCGGATCAAATCAGCCCGGCCCACGGCCGTCAATCTTGCCTGGGGGGTGGATAAGGTGCTCGCGGCCGTGGCTGATACAGCCGATCCTGCGGAAATAGTCAGAATAGCCAGAGAAACGGCGGGGGCCATCACCGAGCAGGAAGTCGAAAACTGCCGCAAAATCGGTGATCACGGCTTGTCTTTAATCGAAGAACTGAGCCGCCGCAAAAGCGGCCAAACTGTCAATATACTCACCCACTGCAATGCCGGGTGGTTGGCCTGCATCGAACACGGCACGGCGACCGCCCCCATTTATGCTGCATTTGATCATGGCCTGGACATCCACGTCTGGGTCGATGAAACCAGGCCGCTTAACCAGGGCACCCGCCTGACGGCCTGGGAACTTGGCAAACACGGTGTCAAGCATACGATCATTACCGACAATGCCGGCGGCTATCTGATGCAGCATGCCATGGTGGATATCGTGATCGTGGGCACGGATCGAACCGCCGTTTCCGGCGACGTGGCCAATAAAATCGGCACCTATCTGAAGGCGCTGGCCGCCTGGGACAACCAGGTGCCCTTTTACGTGGCCCTGCCCTCGAGCACCTTTGACTGGAACATTCGAGACGGCGTCAGCGATATTCCCATCGAGCAGCGCGATCCCGCTGAAATCAAGTATGTCTATGGCTTGGATCAAGCGGGCCCGACCAGCGTTCTGATCTGCCCTGAATCCAGCCCGGCCGCCAATTTCGCCTTCGATGTCACCCCGGCAAAATATGTCACCGGCTTTATAACCGAACGCGGCATTTGCAAAGCCGCGGAAGAAGACATTCGACGGCTGTTCCCGGATGAGGGCAGAGGATCGGAGACAGAGGGCAGAGGGCAGAGGGCAGAGGCAAGTAAATAGTTATTAGTTATTGGTTATTGGTGTTAAAAAAGATAGAGCGCAGCGATACCGCCAATCCGAAATCCAAAATCTAAAATTTGTATTCGACATAAGCAGTGGACTACCAATTCTTCTATGAATTCCATTCCTAGAAAATTTTTGAGCGAGAAACTAAATGCTGACGGAACTTGAGAAAAAAATTATCGCCTCGATACAGGAGGACATGGCGATCACCGAACGCCCCTACCAGGAAATATCAGAGAAGCTGGGGCTAGCAGAGGAAGATTTGCTGGAAAAACTGCAGAGTCTGTGCGACCGGGGCATTATCCGCCGGTTTGGAGCCACCCTGCGCCACCAGAAAACCGGCTTCACCGCCAACGCCATGGCCGCCTGGCAGGTCGATGAGACCCGGGTGGAAGATGTCGGCAACAAGCTGGCGTCCTTTAAGCAGGTTTCCCATTGCTATCGGCGCAACCCCACCCCGACCTGGCCCTTTAATCTTTACACCATGATCCATGCCAATAACGAGGAATCATGCCGGCAAACTGCGCAGAAAATGTCGCGGGAGGCCGGGGTCGACAACTATTCCCTGCTTTTCAGCCGCCGGGAACTCAAAAAAACATCAATGGTGTATTTCCCGATAGACGAGGACGATTGATTAACTAGATTGTTCCACAGGTGCACCGTATATAGCAGGGGAACATGGTCTCTAAAGGCATCCGGAACCAGCCCCTGCAGCCCGCCCCGGAATTGTTCATCGGTTTCATAGTTGTCCCGCGGCTCCCTTTCGGGCCGGGTGTTTACTTTTTTGCCTTCGACCAGACGGTCGTGAACGCGTCCACGACCATCGATGAATCGGATTTCTCCCACGTGGCGGTAGTACTTTTTAGGGGGGACTCTGGTCACGATGTCGCTGTTGTTTACGATACGATAAGCCTGGACCTGGTATTGATTCCGGAAATCACGGTCGCCGACTCTTGGTGAACCGATCGTATAGACCCCGGCGGTAAAAGGGCAGCGGTCAGCCGCCAGGGTTGCCAGGGCCGCCCCCAGGCTGTGTCCGCCAAACCAGATTTTGAGACCTTGGCGGTGAAGTTTTTCGATGAGCAAGGCCAGATCTTCCCAGACTTCGTCCAGGGCGGATTTGAACCCCCGGTGGACTTTGCCGCCCGACTCCCATTTTACCAGCCGGATATCAACATCAGTCAACAGATCGGCAAAGACTTTGGCAGGATCGAACTTTTCGCGTTTTTTCCAGATTTCACTGCCCCGAAATATCACGAAGGCAAATTTCTGATTGCTGGCCACAAAGCATTGCGTGCTGTCTTTGTCAAAAAAGACGAGGTTTTCCAAGCCCGCTTTCCGAAACCGGGTTCTGACAAATTCCGGGTCTGCATAAACAAGGGTCGCGGCCTCGGACAACCACCAGGCATTAATCGGGCTGTAATCCCGGGCACTATGCTCGAAGGGGAAACTTTCAACACGTTCAAAATAGCGGTATTTTTTAAACGGCGGCGAAATATTTTTCCAGGTGATTTCAGGAACGGCCTTGCGCCAGGACCGATCCGGGGCCGATGTCTCTTTTTGTGCTGGAGCGCCGTTTGCTTGGAACGCCATAAATAGCCCGATCAACGCAATTTTGATGAAGGTAGAAGACATAAACTTATAAGTATTTAGAATTTAGTTGCTATAGAGCCCGAGACCAATCTCGTGTGAAACTACATTGGAATGACGAATGTCGAATGACGAATGTCGAATGATGGATTCGCTTCGCTCAATCAATTTAAAATGGACAGAATACCTTAAATCCAAAATCCGCATTCCAAAATCCAAAATTTGCTTTTGGAAGTCTCTTTTCCGATCAGACCGGCTGTCCTTTAGCCGGAGGCCGCCGCTCGTGTGAAACTACAATGGAATGACGAATGTCGAATGACGGATTCGCTTCGCTCAGTCTTTTTAAAATAGATAGAATTCATTCCTTCGACATTCGACATTCGACATTCTTTATTCGATATTCGTTATTCGCTTTTTCAAATCTCTCTTTCGATTAATCTGCTATCTTCAAAGGTCGGCAGCACTGACACCTATAAGCTTCTGTTACGTTTGGGCCTTCCTATTGGTAACATACATCAGCACTTCGCTGGTGGACAAACGCCGGTTGCCGGGGCCGTAAGTAGAAGGACTGGTCCCGGCCGGTTTTGAGAAACACCGGTGCCGGCGACGGCTGACATTGGACGAGCAGCACATTTTGTCCTTCAACCGGAACCAGTTGGAAGTTGATGAAGCTGACGAACTCCAGCCCGATATATTCCCGAATCCGGTTGTTGACGTGCAGCAGATATTTGTCATCGTTGTCAAACCGATCGGCTGTGGTCCCCAGAATATCCCCGGCATCCGCCACCCCGATCAGCAGCACGCCACCATCTGTATTGAGAAACGCGACAATGGATTTTATACTATTTTTTTTTGGAATTACAATTTCAAATGGAATCCTACTGGTCGATATACTACTTTTTGGCTTTAGGTCCCAACTTGACATATAGAGTGGACGCATAAACGTAAAAATTCTCATTATATCAGCATGATAAGATAAAATACTGTAACAGCTCAATAAGTGATGGTAGCAAACACAAACACCTTAGACACTTGCAGTTACCCAATTAGTATTCGGCGAGGATTTATAGGCGGTAAAAGAAGCAAAATAATATCATCCGGGTTTTAGTGCGTGCACTCGAATCAGCTCAGACAGATCCGGAATAGACTCGGTTTGTTCGATTCGATCTTTGAGATATTGCCAGAAAGATATTCCCAGTTTTCGACAGGTTTTCTTCAGGCTTGTGAATGTATCTCTACACTGA
>Ga0209743_1000595_pt1 | contig 10407 bp, 10 predicted proteins | sample OlaalgELextract2_FD_187378 | JGI IMG/M metagenome (GOLD analysis project Ga0209743, IMG submission 187378) | Olavius algarvensis symbiont microbial communities from Tuscany, Italy - Type G ELBA extract 2 (SPAdes) (version 2) | ecosystem: Host-associated > Annelida > Digestive system >...
TAACCTGAAGCACAGCAGATTGCTGCTTTAACCAATTTTTCAAAGAACATTGACCAAATTTAAAATGTTGGACCTACAATTTTGTAATTTATTCTGATCAATTTTAAGTTTATGCGCAGGCTCTATAGTCATTGGGAGTTCTTTGCATTTTAAGAGCAGGTATTAAAATCACGAAAACAGGAAAGTTGATGAAATCGTAAAGAGTCACTTTAACGCCTGGATACTTGCCTTCGCGGGTATAACGTGAAATGTATCTATCTGATATCCAATAACTTATTGTCATTCCCGCGAAGGCGGGAATCCAGTTAAATGATCAAATCCGATTTTTTACGAGACTTTCAAAGTTGGAAAACACGAAAAATTACTCACCTTTATTTCGTTTTTTTGCTATTCGTGCTTTCGTGATTGAACTATTTGAATTCCGGCTTGGCCGGTTTGGGACCATCGAAAGCAATAGCACTTAAATTTTCAATTCGTGATAATTCGTGTCAATTCGTGGCTTCTTTCAAGCCCTTGATTGGTCGGTCAGGAATAGAATGAACTATCGATCCAGCGATAATTCTGAGATAAAAACGAGCGGCCTGCCCCGCAAGGGCATATTTCTGTTGATATCGCTCAGCCTGTTCTGGGGCCTGGCCTGGCCGGCCATGAAAATTTCGGTCAGTGAAATTCCTCCCTGGACCTTCCGGAGCTATTGCATCGTGCTGAGCGGGATCGGGTTATTGATCCTGGCCAAGATCAACGGCTTCAAACTTAAGCTGCCGCTGCACAAGCTTAAGCCCCTATTCGTAGTAGCTTTATTCAGCATCACCGGATGGCACCTGTTCTCCGCCCATGGGGTGCTGCGAATGAACGCCGGCCGGGCGGCGATCATTGCTTTTACCATGCCGTTATGGGCCAATATTCTCAGTGCGTTTATTCTTAACGAACGGATCACGGCAACCCGGCTTATATCTCTGGGTATGGGACTCGGCGGACTGGCACTGTTAATCTGGCCGGAGTTGGAAGCGGTCGGGGGCGCACCCCTGGGTGCGGCATTTATGCTGGGCGCCGCGATATCCTGGGCCACAGGCACCGTTCTGATCAAGCGCACCGATTGGGATACGCCCACCACCGTTTTAACCGGTTGGCAGCTTTTGCTGGGCGGCATTCCGGTGGTCATGGGTGCGCTTTATTTCGAACCTTCCGGCGCCTCTATTAATGTATCCGCACGCGCAATACTGGCCCTGACGTATATTATTTTATTTCCGATGATCTACTGCCACTGGGCCTATTTCACATTGGTCCGCATTTTTCCGGCCGGCATCGCCGCCATCAGCACCCTGGCCATCCCGGTTGTGGGAGTGTTCAGCAGCGCCCTGATTTTAAACGAATCGGTCGGCATCAGTGAAGTGGCGGCCCTGGTTCTCGTCGTTTCCGCCCTGGCAATCTCATTGTTTTTTGGACGGCAAGCATAGATACACATTAATTTCAAGAATCTTGCATCCACTGAATTTTCTCTCGCAAAGACGCCAAGACGCAAAGGCTTCACCGGTTGTTTTTAACCTTTCAAAGGGAAACCTAATTTAGTTCGGATAGGATCGAGGTGCTTGGTTAAAAACGTAGTGGCGGAGTTTATCTTCGGCGAAATGATGAATGGCGATGCTGTCCACAACTGAACCGCTCATGGACGGTCTTGGCGGGGATCAACCCGCCGCTACACAGGAAATAGGCCTCGTAATTGTTGTGTTAAAATTGGATAAAGCGTAGCGATACCGCCAATCCGAAATCCCAAATCCAAAATCCGCAATGATACATATGTAATGGTCAAAAAATTTTGGGTGACAGCAACGCTATGAATTATTCTTCGATTCCACTTCTCAACTCAATCAGACTTTCCTTTCCGGCCCGAGCCAGCAAGTCGACATCGCTGCTGAAGCTTACGAAACCCATTCCTTTTCGAATCCATGCTTTCAGCGTCGCAACATCCGACATGTGAATACCCGCAATGACATCATGCCGCCGGCAGACATCGATCACCCTGTCGATAGCTTCAACTTCCATGGGGTGGGTTAATTGGCCGGGGATGCCCAAGCTGACCGAAAGATCGGCCGGTCCGACAAAAATGGCATCCACGCCCGGCGTGGCAGCAATCGACTCCGCGTTATCAATGGCCTGGGGACTTTCGGCCTGAACTGCGATAAAGGTTGATTGGTTGGCCTGGTCCAAATATTCGGCGGCCTTGGGCCGGCCGTATAAGCTGTGCGCCCGGCTCAAGGCAACGCCCCGGTTGCCCATGGGCGGATACTTGGCATAGGTCATGATTTCCCGGGCCTGGTCGGCCGTGTTGACCATCGGCACCAGCAAACCGGCCGCCCCCGAATCCAGCGGCTTCATGATGGCTTCACGGCGGATTTCCGGAACCCGCACGATCACCGAGATCCCGGCCCCCCGGGCAGCGGCAATCATGTTGGAGACGGTTTCCGGTGAGTAGGCCCCGTGTTCAGTGTCAATGATAAAAAAGTCAAATCCACTTCGCACCAGCATGTAAGCTAGGTTTGGATTTCGGATTTCCGAAATCATGGTGCCGATGACGAGACCGTTGTTTTCGAGCTTGGCTTTCAAGTCAGACATATTCCCTCCAAGTGCGGATCTGTCACATCTGTGATTAAATGTCCATCACGAAATCACGAAAAATTGAAAGCACGAAATGTATCTCTTTTTTCGTGTTTTCATCCTTTCGAGCTTTTGTGATTAGGCTTTTCTTCTCGTTTCAATTTGTTCGGGTCAGGGCTAAAAATAGTCCTTTCCGATCTTGAAATCTATTGATTTAACCGGCGAACATCGGTGTCGGCAAACCGTTCACGCCCGCTTCAAGGGTCCAGGTTCGCCGGGCCTCATCCGCCACCCCGTAACGATGCACATTTTTGCCGACAATATCCACCCAATAGACCGCATTCTCCCGCGCTGACCACAGCGGCCCTTCCCCCAGGATCGCCGGTTCCTCCCAGACACATTGGACATCGACCATCGTTTTATCCTCCACAAAGAAATTAGGCGGTATAACAATTTAGGCTGGGCGGCGCCCACCGCTGATAGCCTAAATTACAGGTATATTGGTGGGCACAGCTCACCCTACGATATACTTATACTGTTCACCTTTGAGCTACCTTTGATTTGAGCCTTGAACTTTGAGCTATGAGCTTTGAGCGATTCATGCCGTGCGCCACCGCTAGCGCGGGATGACACATCCATTCAAATAAATATCGGTGTGCCTCGAACACCGAATGCCGAAAGCCGAAAGCCGTATACCTTAACCCATACACCCTATACCCTATACCTTATACCCCAATTTTTACTTAGGATCCCAAAAACCGCTCAACCGTCTCCGCAATCTGCTCACCCTGCAGCCCCAGGTGCCCCAGCAACGCCTCGTAGGGTCCGGCATCCGCATACTGGTCATTCACGCCGATCATCTTCATGGGTGTTGGATGCTCGGTCGCCAGCAGTTCGGCAACACAACCACCCAGTCCCCCGGCCAGGTAGCCTTCTTCGACCGTGACGATTTTTCCAATCTCAATCGCAGCTTTGAGCACCAGTTCTTTGTCCAGGGGCTTGATCGTATGCATGTTGATCAGACGGGGTTGAATGCCTTTTTCCTGAAGGACTTTGGCTGCGATCACGGCTTTGGACAACAGGGTCCCCGTGGCGATAATGGCAACGTCGCTGCCGTCTTCCATGACGACGCCCTTCCCGATTTCAAACGGGTAATTTTCTTCCATGAGCACCGGCATCTTGGGACTGCCGATTTTGATGTAAACCGGACCGACGTGCTCGGCCGCGGCATGCACGGCTTTGACAATGTCCACCGGGTCCCCCGGGTTGATGACGGTCACACCGGGAATGGTCCGGATGATGGCGACATCGTCCAGTGATTGGTGGGTGGCTCCCAGATCGGAATATGTCAATCCGGCGCACCGGCCGACCACCTTGACATTCTGATTCATGTAGCCCAGGTCGTTGCGGAACATCTCAAAAGGACGGGCCGTCACAAAAGGGGCAATAGCGGCAAAAAACGGGATTTTCCCGGCTGTAGCCAGCCCTGAGGCAAACCCCACGATCCCCTGCTCCATAATGCCGAACTCGAAATGGCGTTCGGGAAATCGCTCCCTGAAAGGCGTCATCCCGGAGCCGCCCGAACTATCGGCGGACAGGGCCACAATGCGGCTGTCTTTTCCCCCGGCTTCCGTCAGGGCTTCGCCAAAGGTTTTACGTGGATCTTTGAGTACCTCCATTATTTTAATCCCTCCTCGATCTCCTGCAGGGCCTGCTCGGCGTCTTTCAGTTCGTCGTCATTTACTTTCCAGTAGTGGGAGCTGGCCTGGTCTTCCATAAACGGCACACCTTTGGCCTTGATGGTGTCGGCAATGATCATCGACGGCTTTCCTTTTTCAAAAGGGGTGTCCATAACATTGCCGTATACCTGCTGCAAATCATTGCCGTCGATAACTCGAACCGCCCAGCCGAAGGCATCCCAGCGTTTATCGAGCGGCTCATAGCTCATGAAGTCCACCGTCCGGCCACCGTGCTGAAATTTGTTGCGGTCGACAAAGGCCACCAGGTTGTCCAGTTCGTGATGGCTGGCAGCAGCGGCCGCCTCCCAGTTGGAGCCTTCGGCCAGTTCACCGTCGCCCAGTATCACATAAACCTTGGCGTCGCGGCCATCCAGTCTCAGACCCATGGCCATGCCGCCGGCGATGGACAGGCCGTGGCCCAGGGCACCGGTATTCGACTCGATACCTGGCAGCTTATGCATGTCCGGGTGGCCGCCCAGTTTGGTACACAGGGCACCGTAGGTATCCAACAACCCTCTGTCATAAAATCCTTTTTCAGCCAGGGTGGCATAAAGGGCCAGGCACTTGTGGCCGGCTGAAAGGATAAAGCGATCTCTCTCGGGCCAGTTCGGGTGTTGCGGATCGACCCGCAGTATTTTAAAATAAAGGACCGTCAGGATGTCGGTGACCGAAAGCGCACCCCCGATATGCCCGGCACCGCCGGCCTTGATCGTCCGCAAAACATCTTTGCGAATTTGAACGGCGGTTTTCTTCAGTTTAATTTCTTCGTCGTTGGTTAATTTTTGCACGTTTGTTCACCCATTTACTTTTTATGATTAAAAACATTAGATTTTTATGATAAATGTCGCTATCGGTTCGCGGCCGCCCTCCTGTTATTCTTAGATTATGCTGTTAATGACCACACGCCGTATTTGTACCATCCCCATTCGTACCGGAAGATGATCATCGAGTGCTCTTCTTAATGAAAATTTAAACCCGTATTTTTACCACAAGCAAGAAAGATGTCGCAAGGAAAAAAGGCGAAGAAAGTCGACCGCAAATCGGTAAAATATAAAGCAAGGCGGGAACCAAATTATTTGGTAAAGATCTCTATTCGTTGCACGGGACACTCCGGTTATCTCTCTTGAATATCTCAAAGCTGACCAGCTACAGCCCATAAAATCTTGTTGCGTTGCCACCGAATACTTGGGCATAGGTTTCGCCCTCGGGATTTCCGAGCAAGTATTCAAGAGTGCCCTTGACCGTCGCATAATCAGAAGCCAAAAGACAAACCGGCCAGTCTGAACCGAACATCACACGATCCTCGCCGAAAAGCTCGAGCACCCGATCGACATATGGTTTGAGGTCTTCCGGTTTCCACTTCTTCCATTCGGCCTCGGTCACCATGCCCGATAATTTACAGAAGACGTTCGGCCGCTGGGCCAGTTCCGCCAGCCGCGCGGACCAGGGCTCCATTTCGCCGGCCGCAATCAAAGGCTTGGCGATATGGTCTACCACAAATCGCATATCCGGATTGGCATCCACCGGCGGCAGACAGGCCGGCAATTCCCTTTGCTTGGGCAGCAGGTCATAGGCCAGACCGGCGTCACCCACGGCTTTGATGCCGCGGATAACATCTTCGCGGGCCACCCAATCGGGGTCCTCTTCGTCATGCACCTGATGACGGATGCCGACCAGGTATTTTCCGATGTCACCGGCTTTAAGTTCGGCCAGGGTATCCCCCACGGCGGGGTCGGTCAGATCCACCCAGCCGACGACCCCGGCTACAAAATCGGTGTTGGCAGCGATGGAAAGAAATTCCTCGGTTTCCTCGACACTCGGCACGGTCTGCACGATCACCGTACGGTCGACGTTGTTCTGAGCCAGTATCGGACGCAAGTCCTCCGGTCCGATGGGTTTGCGGATGGCAGCCAGTTCGTCACCTCCCATCCAGTAATAGTCGCGGCGGGTCGGATCCCAGAAATGATGGTGTGAATCTACGACAGGTGTATTTGTCATTGGGTATCCTCCTCTAAATTAGACCCCTAGTCCATTTTTCCGGCAACATGATGTAAAAAACTGAAGATGTCTGTGTTCAGCGCTGCCTCTGGCCGCAAGCGTCCAGTCTGATCAAAGAAAAGAAACTAATGAACGTCGAACATCGAACGTCCAACATCGAACATCGAATAATGTATTCTGTCTATTTGAAAAGACAGAGCAAAGCGATTCCACAATTCTTCATTCTTCAATCTTCAATCTTCAATTCCGGCTTGTCCGGGCCCGGGCACCGGTGCTGCCTCAGCCAGCAGTCCCTCGGTTTTGAGTTCCTGCCACATGGCAGCGGGTATCGGATGCCGGAATAGACGTTCGTTTTCCTCAAACTCGGCGGCGGACCGCACACCGGTCAGCACGGTGGCAACCGCTGGATGGGCGAGCGGAAACTGCAGGGCCGCGGCTTTGAGCGGCACACCGTGGCCTTCACAGACGGCTCCAATTCGGAGAGCCTGGTCTATGAGTTTCTGGGGTGCCGCCTCGTAGTTGAAGGTGATTCCCGGTTTGGGATCGGCCAGCAGACCGCTGTTGAAAACGCCGCCCAGGATAATCGAAACTCCCCGTTCGACACATTTCGGCAAAAATTCGGATAGGGCCGTCTGCTCCAACAGAGAATACCGTCCGGCCAGCAGGAAGCAGTCGAAATCGCCATGGTCCATAAAGCGCGACAACATTTCCCACTGGTTCATGCCGGCACTGACCGCCCTGATGGTGCCCTCACTGCGCAGGCGATCGAGCGCCTTGTAGGCGCCGTTGACGGCCCACTCAAAATGGTCATCGGGATCATGAATGTGGAGGATGTCGATCCGGTCCAGGCCGAGCCGCTCCAGGCTCTCTTCATGGGAGCGCATGACGCCTTCATATCCATAATCGAATACGCAGCGCATTTCCGGGTTGGCCAGATAATATGGTTTGTTGTCACCATATAATTCGCTACCGGTGCGATGTCCCGGCCGAATTAAACGACCGACCTTGGTCGAGATCACGAAATCATCGCGATTTTGGCCGGCTATGGCTCTGCCGAGACGGTTTTCGGCCAGGCCGTAGCCATAATACGGTGCTGTGTCGAGATAACGTACACCCGCATTAAATGCCGCTTTAAAAGCATCCTCGGCATCCTCATCGGGAACCTCCAGCAGCAGGTTGCCTATCGGAGCTGTGCCGAGGCTAAGCTGCGTGACATTCAGGTTTGTTTGGCCAATGCTGGATCGGTCACTTGGACTGGGCATGGTTTTACCTTATTTTATCCGCTTTATTTTTCATTATTCCATGGACAATCAATTGTAAATAGTTAAGTTCAGGGTTATTAACTTGTCAACGATAAATCCTCTGATTACTTTACCCCCACTGGAAAAGGAGAAGGCCTTGCACATTAAAAACGACAACCCGGCCTATGGTGCCGAATTGGAGGCATTTGCCGGTATACCGACATTCATGCGCCAGCCTGCCACTCGCAACCTGAAAGGCATGGACGTAGCTGTAGTAGGCATTCCATTCGATGGCGGAGCGGCCAGCTACCGCAGCGGCACCCGCATGGGGCCGCGCAAGATCCGCGAAAGTTCCCTGACTATTTGGGGCTACAATCGCGTCCTCGATGTGGCACCGCTCGATGTCCTTAAACTCGTCGATTACGGCGATATCGCCATAGAGCCGCCCAACATCGAAACTACCATGGGTTTGATTCCCATTGTGACACCGAAGGAGGCTACCGCAACCATGGCACCCCTTTTGCCGATGCTTTCGATTCCGGCTTAATAGATACCGAGGCGTATGTCAAAGTTGGGATTCGGGGCTCGATATTTCATCCCGGAGAATTGAAAAATGCCGAAAGCCAGGGGGCCCGGATTATTACCATCGAGCAATGTCTGGAAGACGGGATTCCGGCGGTCATTGAGCATACTCACAACATTATCGGAGACAAAAAAGTCTACGTCTCCCTGGACATCGATGTCGTCGATCCGGCCTATACGCCCGGCACCGGTACGCCGGAAGTGGGCGGTTTTACCAGTTATCAAATCCTGCAGTTGGTGCGTGGTCTGAAAGGCTTGAACTCCGTGGGTTTCGATCTGGTGGAAGTCAGCCCGCCCTATGATTCGCCCGGTGAAATCACCTCGATTCTGGCCGCCAATCTGGTGTTTGAGTTTTTGTCGCTGCTGGCACTGCAGCGGCGGGGAGGCCCGGACGCGTGAAAGCGGGGAAGCAGATAGGCTTGGATGCTGGGAGGCTGGGAAGCTTGACAGACAGGAAGTTGAGAAGATGAGAAGATGAGAAGGTGGGAAAAAGCTCAAAACAAAATAGCTAAAAGGAAAAAAGCTGAAAGCTGAAAGCTCAAAGCTCAAAGGAAAAATTAGAGTTGTAGGGTGCAGGGTTTAGGGTGTAGGGTTTAGGGTGCAGGGTTTAGGGTGTAGGGTTTAGGGTCTAGGGAAAAGAGCTCAAAACTCTATTCTCAAAGCTAAAAGCAAAGTAAAGGATGCAATATGTTGACCGGAAGACAAAAAATTGAAGCTGCCTTTTCCAAGGAAGGCTCCCAGGAATTCGCAGCTACCGATTGCTGGGAGTATGTTTTTATTCGAGACCACTGGGACCGGCTGACGAACGCACCGTGGTATGATCAGTATGCACCTGACCTGGGGAGGCAGACTGCCTGGCGCCGCGATGTATTGGCACGCACAGGGCAGGATTTTCTTCATTTAGAAGCATTTTACTCCCGGCAGGAACGCGAGAATCTAACGATCGAGCATGGACCTGAAGGTATTTTCCTCATCGACCGGACGAACGACAAACGCAAGAAGCTCGAACCCCCGATTGTTGGCGGGTGGTCTCGACACGGCCATATCGCATCGGTTGGGACCACCGAATTGCCGCAAACACTGGAAGAGCTCGATGACCAGGTCCTCCCAACGCAAGCATCCAACGCCGGGCATATTAAGCCGGACGGAAGGACGGACCTGGCACAAGCCTTGATAAAAGAGCATGGTCCACAGCGGTATCCGGTCGCCTACGCTGATGCCCCACTCTGGTATTTTTACGAATTGTGGGGGTTCGAGGGCATGATGACGATGATCGGCGGGCAGCCGGAACTGGCGCAACAGGCCCTGCCGCATTTCACCGCCCGCACCCTTGAAGCCGTCCGGGAAGCAGCATTTCTGGGTGCGGCCGGGATCTTGATATGGGAATGTTTCACCGACATGATTTCTCCTCAGGCCTACCAAAACTTCAGTGTGCCATACATGCAACAGGTTGTGGCGGAATGTCGCAGTTTGGGACTTAAAAGCATCTATAGTTTCTCAGGCAGTCCCGCCGGTAAACTGGATGCGATCCTGTCTATCGGTGCGGATGCCCTGGCATTTGAAGAAAGTAAAAAAGGTTTTGTCGTGGACATCAATGATCTCGCAGAATACATTGACGGAAGGTGCACTCTGTTCGGCAATCTGGATGCGATTGGTGCTCTGCAGGACGGCAGCGAAACCGAGCTCCGCAATGCAATTGCGGAACAAATCGCTGCCGGCCGCCGCAACCGGAATCGATTTGTCGTGAACCTCGGCAGTCCGGTGACCCCGGCGACGCCTGTTGAACGCGTGCGATTATACTGCGATCTGGTACACGAGATGTCACACAAACTGTGATCGGTTTCGCTGACCTGACGGGATAGCGGATTGAAGGCCGGAGGCCTGAAGGGCAAGAAGTTGAGAAGATAAGAAGGTGGGAAAAAGCTCCCCCCCCTCGCAAGCTTCGGAGGGCAAGCAAAGCTCAATGCTGAAAGCTCAAAACAGAGCAATTGAAACATCATTTCTGCTGGTGACGCTTTCTGCTGACTTTGTTATTTACAAACACTAGTTATTCAACTTAATAACCACATCCCCTATTATTAGGTAGAATATTGCTTGACATTAAAATGTGTTCAAAATATTAGCTTTAGAGCCTGCGCATAAACTTAAAATTGATCAGAATAAATTACAAAATTGTAGGTCCAACATTTTAAATTTGGTCAATGTTCTTTGAAAAATTGGTTAAAGCAGCAATCTGCTGTGCTTCAGGTTAA
>Ga0209743_1000597_pt1 | contig 10340 bp, 5 predicted proteins | sample OlaalgELextract2_FD_187378 | JGI IMG/M metagenome (GOLD analysis project Ga0209743, IMG submission 187378) | Olavius algarvensis symbiont microbial communities from Tuscany, Italy - Type G ELBA extract 2 (SPAdes) (version 2) | ecosystem: Host-associated > Annelida > Digestive system >...
GTGTAGAACGGAGGGTACCAGAGATGAGACGCATGGTAGAGTTCAACTGCACATCGATCTGACTTGTGTGAGCAGAGCGTGACCAGACTGGGGCGCAGTACTCTGCTGCTGAATAGAAAAGCGCCAGAGCAGATGACCGTAGAGTGTTGGCACTGGCGCCCCAGGTGGAACCGGCTAGTTTCATCAACAAGTTGTTTCGGTTCTTCAGCTTGCCTGCAGTCTTCGTCAAGTATACTCTGTAAGACAGCGTACGGTCCTAACTGAGCATGTATCTGACAGCTACATTGTGACACACTGCACCTTTCACTATGCTTTTAAATTTCTGGTATTTCAGTCCTAGCAATGTAACTGGCAATTACTTGCAGGGGTAAAAAATACACAAAAGGTTAGTGCTTAGAGCATGCCCAAAAACATTGCAGTGTTACCCTGTAGTGGACTGGAAGTGCGCACAGTGAAGGCGTAATTCAGTACAGTGCTAAAATAGTTGCAGTGCAGATATTTGGGAATCAGCTGGAGGGAGTTTGTTTAACCGGTATTGTAGCAGTGGATTCTTTTGGTACTGGCTGCTGGGATGCTATCCACTAGGTAGAAAAAAGTTTTTATAGGCCCAGTGGTAAAAACCATCCCGTCAAAAATAGTTTTTGCCGCCTAGAACAAAATACTTTGAAACACCGTAAAAGGATAATTAACAAGTGCTTCAGCAAAATGCATATCCGGCAAACGTGGGAAGGGGCAGTTACAACTGTGTGCAGTGCAACACCCCCACCTCCCCAACATTTCCGTCACTGATTGTATGTATCTATCTGGAGTTCTCAAAACTATACAAATTAATGGTGGCAGCTAATACAGGTGGCGTATATACAGTGATGTGCAGTGATGTTGAGCAAACCTTGAGTTTAGCCACCGAGGTAGTCTCGCAGCAGCAGTAAAAGCATCACTAAGTGGCCCCTCAATTAATTATGTCACCTGCTTGGCCTAAAAATAGTCCAACATCGCTGGACTAAGCACACAAGTCTGATTGTTGCTCACTGTAATTTTCTGTGTGCTCTGTTGTATGTATTTGTATTTGCGATGAGCACAGACAGCCGGCCATCACTGTGTCTCAAAAAACGCGCCAAATTTGGCAAACTGTAGTTACAAACATGGACTGATTTTGATAATTTTCGGTAAACAGCATCAGCACACTTTCAAAAAATGATATGCATATTCAACTTTCCTTATTCCTTTACCTTTACTTACTTTATTTGCTTTTAAATAGCTGTGATGGAAATGACGCAAAACAATGTGTTTTCCTGGGTAGACTGTTGGTGCCTCTGAAAAGAGCCGGTTGTGTAGTGTTTTGGCTCTGAAAAGAGCCAGTTTTAGTTCAGCAGATGTTCAAAGTGATGTCATTTTGCCTTCATGCTTGCATGTAAACACTTTCTCCATTTACCAACTGCTTTGTCGATGACGTTTTGTGATATGCTTGCCCATGTGTCAATGAGGTGCTGCTTCAAGTCGCTGGTGAAAGCGGCTGGTGTTGCAGACAGACGTTTGTACACAGTACACACGTTCCTGCATCAGTCCACACATTCTGTAGTCAACCGGACTGTTTGGCATGCATATCATTTTAAAAAGTGTGCTGATGGTGTTTACCAAAGATCATCAGAATTAGTCCATCGTTGTCGAAACTACAGCTGGTCAAAGTCGGCGCGTTTTTTAGACAGTGTACTGGGCTAGTGGCGTCTGATGCACTGATGTGTCCTTTGTGACATGCTGTTGTGTGACATTTTCTATGTTGTTATACATGCATGGTGTCTTCTATCTTACATCCATCTTGAAGTATTTACAGGAATACTTTTGAAGCCTAGTCAGTACAGCTGGCAGCTGCTGACGGTCACGTGAACTGTTCTGTGCAGATTGCAAGAAGATCCACCAGCAGGTGTTAGTGGTGCTCCGACAGAAAACAACATCATGTTGTGGAATGCAGTTATCTTTGGGTACCGTATGTTTGCTCTTTCATTGTCATTGACTTGGCAGTACATTAATCTGCCACAATGTATGACCGGCAAATAAAACAAGGGCTGCAGAATGATTAATTTTTTTGATTGCGATTAAACGACGATTAAAAATTACAATAATTGCGATTAGGCATGAGAAAATAAGCAAATTATAAACATTAATGACGGTCATAATAACAATAACTTTTACTAGTCTGTAAACTGAGTAGTGTTGGTAAGTTGGAAAACTATGGATTAAAACTAAAAATTTGACAACATTTTGGACAAAATTTGTGATCTTAGATGATGAAATTTTGGGCAACACATCTGTCAAGTTGCTAGACATTGTTTATTGTCCTATTTTGCAGTGGTCTAGTGTTGTCGACGACACTTATGTCATAACATAAGTGTCGTCGACAACACTAGACCACTGCAAAATAGGACAATAAACAATGCATTGTGAGCATGGAGTCCGTGCATCTGTTCAGACTGAACTGTAATTTTATCACGTTCCAACAAATCTCAAAGGCATTTTCATTTTTGTCGATCTGCAACAAACATGCAAGAACTATGCACTGAGATTCTGGAAGGCATTGTCGTTCTTGTTAGGGACACACTATATGTGTACTCAATGTGTAACTGTAACTCTTGAGTTGACTTTGATGATCTGTTCTGACAGCCTCTTTATAAAATGTGTGACTCAAAATATGATGATTGGTTAGAATACCTTGGTTTAGAGTCCTTGCATATCGGAAGGCTTAAAAGTGATCTCCTGTTGTGTTATATAATAATTCCTAAATAAGTTACTATACATATCAATGATTAGTTTTTTATGTTTGCTGATTTTTTTCTACAATCAGAGGACATAGGTTCAGATTGTTTATATATACATGGTGAGGCATAATTACTGGACCCCCTAGCTTTAAACAGCATAGCTTAGTCAACATACAGTTTATGTACATGAAAATTTCAGACAATATAGCTGAGGGAATGCTGAGTTTGCAAATCTGAAAATAATTTGTCTTTTTGTTAAATGTTCTTTGCTAACAGCAGTTTAAATAGACATCAGTAGAAGTGCTGCTCGATCGCTATAGTCCAATGCCGTACTATTATGCCATGCCGAAGGTAGGTCATTTACCTCCGGTCAAGTGTTCCCCGTCACCTGCAGCCTGCCCCCAGTCAAACGCCTCCTCCCGTTCACTTGCCCCCTTGGTTAAGGTCCACACTAAACTGCCAATACTAGCTGCATATCCGTATCTCGCAGCGGGCTACAGAAGTGGAGATTACTGGGAGATAACGATATGTGGCTAGTAGCCTATTGGCAGTTTAGTGTTGGCTTTAACCAAGGGGGCAAGTGACCGAGGGGGGGGCGTTTGACTGGGGGCAAGTGACGGGGGACACTTGACCGGGGGTAAATGACCTACCTTCGGTGTGACGTAATGGTAGGGCGTTGGCCTATAGCAATTAACCAGCGCTTCTGCTGATGTCTGTTTAAACTGCTGCCAGCAAAGAACATTTAACTAAGAGACAAAATTATTTTCTGATTTGCAGACTCAGCATTTCCTCGGCTATATTGTCTGAAATTTTCAGATGCATAAACCGTATATTAACTAAATTATGCCGTTTGCTAGGGGGTCTGGTAATTTGCGTCACCGTGTATGTTCTGAAGTAAATGGATACAAGTGTTTCTTTTTGTGATATGTGGAATGCATAACCATGTACTGTTGTTGAAGCTGATAATGTCAATATGTTCAGACATGTGTTAGTCCTAAGTAAGATAAGTATTGTGTACCAGTATATTAACTTGTATTGTTGTAGTCGTGTTTGAGGGCATGTATAACTGTCCTGTGAACGTGTTTTTTTCTTTCATTACACTGCCTATGTGTCTATCTAGAGGTATCTGCACAAGTAGCAGTCTGACTTTCATAAGGTGCCTTTGCAACATTCAAATGGCTTTGTTGCTGTTATCACTCCAGTTGTTACTAAGTAACAACAGTTGTTGTCCTTACACGTTATAAATTCTCATCTTAAAAAGTTGACGTGTCCATATGCACAGAAGTTCAGTGAAATTTCAGAAGTGGTGCTGGCTTGTAAAATTGTTTGCTGTGTGTCGTTGTTGGGTTTTACAGTCCACATGAAACACCGTTTGAAGACGGCACATTCAAACTAACAATGGAGTTTTCTGAAGAATACCCAAACAAGCCACCAGTAGTACGATTTGTGTCGAAAATGTTTCATCCAAATGGTATGTGTGCTTTTTCTGTAGTGCCTTAAGGGACCATCCATTTATGACGTCCACACAGATGGGGAGATAGGGGTTGAGCCAGAAGTGGACGCATATGGACAGGGGGAGGGGAGGGGTCAAAGCCATTATGACGTCCACAACAAAAATCGACACTGCATAAGTGAGACCATTTTTTTGTTTCTAGCTGTAAATGACTGTTTCATGACACGAATTTCCAAAAAATTACGCCATTTATCGAATACTACTAATACATGCTACGAAAGCACAGTATTCATCATCATCATATCTGTGTTTATATCAAACAAAAGTCCATAGCTATGAAACCTCCAGCAAAACTACTACTTTAACTAATAGAACTATACCTATATTGCCAAGTCAGAGTGTTCTTACGCGTGAGAAAGTTGGGAGTGTGTAGCAGATTAAGCCAGTTAAGCTGACTTTCAGGCACACAGTAGTTTAGCCTGACTTAATTACTTACCAATGTGTAGTCTCAGTGCAGTTTGCAATGCACCAGGTCAAAAAAGTATTTTGACAATGAACTGTCAGTCAGTGGTAGGAAGAGACAGTTCGAGAAAAATCGCAGACATAACATCTTGAAAACAATTTACAATGTAAAAAAACATAATCTAGATTTATTCCATAAATATCATGGTCTGCATCGATGATTCAGTTTTTATAAATGCCGACTTTTTCTACCTGACGAAGTTAAAATTTTGTGGACGTCCACAATGGGTGAGTGGGGGTTTAGGCTAATGTGGATGCATGTGGACAGGGAGAGAAGGGAATCAAATTGTGCTGAAATTGTGTGGACGTCATAAATAGGTGTCCCCTAAGTTTGCGTCGTTCGACTCGATGGTGCTATACAAATGCTTCATTATGATTGTATATTTTATAAGCTTATATTATCATCATGTAAGTTATGGAGCATATTATCTGGATCCACTTGTAAATGAAGCAAATTGTGTCATGCATTACATGGTTATTATCAGACGATGCGTGTGCATAGCGCGGATTATGCCGTGGCAAGATGTCTCTGTCCGTTTGTCTGTCTGTCTGTCTGTCTGTCACATGCCGGTATTGAGTGTAAACGGTTATACATATTCTCATATTTTTTCACTGTTGGGTAGCCACCATTCTAGTTTTCCCATACCAAACGGGATGGCGGTATTCCGATGGGGACCTCCCTAACGGGGGCGTCGAATGCAAGGGGGTATGAAAAAAATCACGATTTTGACCAATATCTCGCTTCATCTCGCAAATGATGCAAGATAGAGCCATAGTTACTATGGAAGGCAAATAGGAAACCACACCCAAGCTTTCGAATGGTACCGGCTTGAATTATCTTGAGTAACCTTTAACCTAAATTTCAAGGTCATGATATCATCCAACGTCAAATAACTTAAAAACGGTACCAGATAGAGTTATATTACAATGGCGGACCAATAGAAAGTCGTAAATGGTCTGTCGAATGGCACCATTTTCAATGACCTAACCCAGTTTTCAAGGTCATGCAATAATTTGATGCTGAATATCTCATAACGGTTAAAGATATGGCCATAGTTACTGAGGAAGGTGAATAGGAAACCCCATCCAAGCTATTGAATGGTACCAGCTTGAATGAGCTTGAGTGACCTCTAACCCAGATTTCAAGGTCACGATATTATTCAACGTCAAATAACTCAAAAACTGTACAAGATAAAGATATATTTACAATGGCGGACGAATAGAAAGTCGTATGTGGTCTGTTGAACGGCGCCATTTTTAATGACCTTGAACAACGCTTAACCCAGTTTTCAAGGTCATGCTATTCTTTGACGCTGAATATCTCATAAATGGTTAAAGATATGGCCGTAGTTACTATGGAAGGCGAATAGGAAACCGAACCCAAGCTTTCGAATGGTACCAGTTTGAATGACCTGTGGCCTTTTCAGGGTCATGATTATTCAACGTCGAATAACTTGAAAATGGTACAACATAGAGCTATACTTACAATGGCCGACCAATAGAAAGTTGTATATGATTATCAAACGGTGCCATATTCAATGACCTTGAACGACCCCTACCCCCAGTTTCAAGGTCACGCCATTCTTTGATGCTGAATATCTTAGAAATGGTACCACATACAGACATAGTTTCAATGAAATACTAATAGGGACTTACACACTCCCTACTCAACAGTGTCATTTCGAGTTACTCGTAGCAAAATATTCAGTGACACGAAGCATCAGCTGAGCTTCTTGTGTCAAATAATGTAAAGAACATGTTGAAAATGTTACACTAAATTAAACTACAGTGCATATTAATGGCGTCATTGTACATGTTTCCTGGAAGCCATAGTTGTGCCAGATTTGAAGACGAGATTTGATAAATCATGTTTAGAGGTTCCCATTATCCATCACTAGAAATCATTCAATTGAATCAATTTGCTGCATGAACAAAAATTTTACAATCTACATATGACTGGGTCGGATGTAAAGTTAGCTGATTAGTCGTGGCATCAGGTAAAACTCCGTGCATTGTTAAGGTCAGTGGCATTTCGTTGTTGCAAGTGATATCGTTTTCAACTTTCCACTATGTTAGATCAGTCGGCACTACTCATTAGAGGCGATGCAGTGTGATGACAGCCTTAGAAATAGAATTGACAGAGAAAAAGTGGTTGTGGTAGCTATGAATAGTTTGTTATGTAATCTGAGCATGAAGAGGATACAGGCTTTTGAGGTGTGGAATCAGGTATATATGAAGGGTGTCATACATTGAAAAGCATAAAAGCCTGGAGAAAGACATCATGCATTATGCACGGTGTGTGGTACATGGTGAAGAGGCAGACCAGAGAGCATGGATGAAGAATGTTACAGACTTGACTGGATTAAAACTGAATAAAGTAAGTAATAAAAGAGACTGGAAATAAAAACAGCACAAGGATCATCCACAGTGGCTCCAGCAGTCGTCAGCTTGAGGATGACTTGAGCCAAGAAGGTCTAGGCAACCAAGTGATGAGTGTTGTCAAGAAATGTTGCACGACTGTCACTATCGCCATGATTTTCCGTGGCCTGTAGAATTATGTGCCATGCACCAGAAGTTTAGAAAATGCTATAGAATTATGCATAATTAGGAGCGTGCCACAATGTTGCTGAAGTTGGCTTAATTTGCATCAGTGCTTACCAATACACCATAACGCGAACTTCATTCTGAACTCTAAACATCTGTGAGACATAAAAGTAGGATCCTGGAAATAAACTTAATCCCCAACGTCACTTGCATGGCATTGTTGAATCAGTTTCCTATGCTATGCTGATAGTAGATCAATAAATAACATCTACAGATAGTGCATATCTAACTGCAATCTACAGAACACCGAGGAAAATGTCCAACCTTACCATGAAAACGTTGTTCTTTAAATAATGAGTCCTAGTAATATCTGATATCTGGCAATATAACTTCTACATCTTACTGGGCAAATGCATGTGAACAGCTTTTCCAATATTGATAGATGACAGTTAAACCAGTAAGTTACACTATTTATACAAAATGTGCAAATTGTGTAACGTTTGTGTACTTTTATGTCTCATTTTTATCGCGCATCAGCACTGACTCGCGATATTGATATAGCAATTCTGGCCGTCTGTCTGTCTGTACGTCCGTCACGTTCCGGTATCAGATGAAAACGGCTTAATATACTGTCATACTTTTTTCAACATACGGTAGCCCAGTCATTCTAGTTTTATCAGCATCTAACGCGTTCATGAAATTCCGTTGGGGTCACCCCTTGCTAAATACAGGTGGGGTATATAAATTTCGCGATTTTCTACCAATAAGTCGCTATATCTCGTAGACGATACAAGATATCGCCATAGTTACTATGGAAGGTGAATAGGAACTTGTATGTGGTCTATCAAATAGTGCTATTTCCAATGACCTTGAACAAACCCTAACCCTGTTTTCAAGGTCACAACACTCTTTGACGCTAAATATCTCACAAACGGCTACAGATACGCCCATAGTTACTATAGAAGTCGAATAGTATAGCGCACCCAAGCTTTTGAATGGCGCCAGTTTCAATGACCTTGAGTGACTTCTAACCCAGATTTTAAGATCATGATATTATTTAACGTTAAAAAACTCGAAAATGGTACAAGATAGAGCTATAGTTACAATGGCTGACCAATAGAAAGTCGCATATGGTCTATCGAACGGCGCCATTTTCAATGACCTTGAACCACCCTAAACCCAGATTTCAAGGTCAGATCATTCTTTAATGCTGAATATCTCCAAAATGGCTAAAGATATGGCCATAGTTACTACGGAAGGCGAATAGAAAACATACCCAAGCTTTCAAATGGTACCATTTTCAATGATCTTGAGTGACCTCGAACCACCTTTTACGGTCATGATAATATTCAACGTCAAATAACTCGACTAATATTAAGTCATGTATGATCTACCCACTGGTTCCGTTTCCAGTCACCTGGAGTGACCGTTTACCTAGATTTCAAGGTCACAGGGTAATTAGGCTTATAAATGCCTTCGACGTATTGTGTGCGCAGCTGACATGCGATCTGTTTGCGATAGCTAAGTTCTTGTAAGGTTTTATGTTACATCTATATGGCGCTGCCTGACGACACATATGGAGGGGCCTTGTAAGTCATCAGTTGAACTTGATTGATTGAATTGCGTTTATTAATATGGAGCTACAAATTAATAAACGCAATTCAATCAATCAAGTTCAGACAGATCACGTGTCAGCTACCGTGAGCCGTCGTCGAATGTTGTCGTTGTACGTCCACTTTTACTTAGATTATTTCTTCTCTGTCAGGTTGTCTGTCATGAAACTTGGTGTGAATGATGTGATTACAAAGCTACAGAGCGGATTTTGAAAATTTGCACAAATTATACTAATTAGGTCAAAACACAGCAGACTGTTTCAACCGACAGGCTGATCATTTATTGTAGATTGTTTTATTTGCAAATGTTGCAGTATATGCTGATGGAAGTATATGTCTGGATATCCTGCAGAATAGATGGAGTCCCACGTATGATGTATCTGCAATTTTGACTTCCATTCAGGTGACACCCAGTAACTGCATTATGTAGTGCATAGATGTTCAGAATGTTTCAGTCGTTGGTGCATTATTCTTGCACAGCAGTTTAGTGGCCATTGACCAGCAGGGTTAACTAATCTATTAATAGTTAATTCATATTTTTGCCTCCATCACAGAGCACATGAATATTTAATAATAGAAGTGTGTATTACTTTTTTAAATGTTAAAATGGCTGTAAAATATTTTTACCTCTGACAAAGGAGGAGGTAAATGCTTTGCCCGCGTTTGTCTGTCTGTCTGTTAGCAAGATTACTCAAAAACGCGTGTATGGATTTGGAAGAAATTTTGCATGTCGACAGATGTCGGGACATGGACGTACTGATTAACTTTTGAGCCCGATCCAGATCATAGTTTGGATCCAGAAACTGGATTTACACTGGATTTTTGAATTTTAGCGGGATATCTCAACAAGTTATGGACATATTTCGATGAAATTTTATGAATTGATAGTCACGGGGGCCTGGACGAATTGATTAGCTTTTGAGCTGGATCCAGATCATAGTCCAGATCCAGGAACCGGATTTACACCGGATTTTTGAATTTTAGTGGGATATCTGAAGAAGTTATGAAATTTTATGCGTGGATAGCTGTGGGGGTCTGGACGATTTAGTTAGGTTTTGAGCCGGATCCGAATCAGAGTTTGGATCCTGGAACCAGATTTACACCGGATTTTTATCGCGCTTCAGCACATTGACGTGCAATATTGATATAGTAATTCTGTCCATCTTGTCTGTCTGTCCGTCTGTGACGTTCCGGTATTAGATGAAAACGGTTTTATCACAGTTTTTTTCACCATATGACCTTATGACCTTTTTCATATGACCTTGAACAACCAATCATTCTGGTTTTATCAGCATCAAACATCTTCACGAAATTCCGACGGGGTCACCCTGCTAGGGGCGCTGAATACAGGTGGGGTATAAAAATTTCGTGATTTTCTACCAATAAGTCGCTGTATCTCCCAGATGATACAAGATAGCGCCATACTTACTATGGAAAGCGAATATGAACTCGTAT
>Ga0209743_1000612_pt1 | contig 10237 bp, 9 predicted proteins | sample OlaalgELextract2_FD_187378 | JGI IMG/M metagenome (GOLD analysis project Ga0209743, IMG submission 187378) | Olavius algarvensis symbiont microbial communities from Tuscany, Italy - Type G ELBA extract 2 (SPAdes) (version 2) | ecosystem: Host-associated > Annelida > Digestive system >...
CCAGTTTTAGGGAACTAGGCCTATAAAAGGAGTGATTTTAGTAGTACTTATATCAAAAAAAGTCAAGTAGTATTTTATCTTATCATGCTGATATAATGAGAATTTTTACGTTTATGCGTCCACTCTTTAGAAAAACAATGGATTAATTTCCAAAAAGCAGCAGGATGTAGTCGAGCATATTAATTGAAATAAATAGCAGATCATCTGGAACAAGCAACATTTCAGGTGTTCAATCCCCAAAAAACACTAAATATCAACGCGACTCGGCCGAAATGGAAGGGAGGGGGTCGTGGCTTTGGGGCAAAGATTTTACGTAAAGATAAAATCATCTTACCGTTTACCTCGACTTTTCGTTGTCGATATACTCCGACTGTTACAACGTCGGGGTAACAAGCTGGGGCGCCCGGTTTATGCGGTGACTTCTGATTTAGGCCGTGAGTCAAATATAATGTTGTCGCTGCCCGAGTACGTGAACCGGCGCTTGCCCTTGGCACGGCCAATCACGGTGATTCCCAAGTCCCGGGCCAGTTCCAAACCCATTTGGGTGACGCCCGATCTGGAGCGTAAAACCGGGATCCGCATATAGGCCGATTTCATGACGATTTCATTGTTGTCGACCTTAATCGTCAGCGGGGCTTCCTCCGGAATCCATACCCCGATTGGGCTTCCAGATTGATCAAATGCGGCTATTTGATGGATAGGAGACAGGCCGGCTGCCGACATTTGAGGACGATAAAATTCTGATGGTACCTTTGGGTACAATGGTAGTCCGCCTTGTATGGCGATTTATACAATTTGAATATCGGTTCATTTATATCATCAAAATCGAACAAATCAAACAAATTACAAAGTTTCTGACAATATGTTGTAAGAAAAACGCGGCACAACGCCTAATCATCGTCCATCGTATCGAATTCGACACATTTTAAAGGCCGGGTGGCGATACGCAATAAGCATTTGTTGCAGGAGGTACACCTTGCGGTGTTCTTCCCCGGGGAGTCGAATATTTGATTGGGCAAATCCGGTTCGCTGATCAGAGGCCGGCACATTCCCAACATGTCCACGCCCTCATCGATTAAGCCCTGCATGATATCCAGTGACCTGATGCCGCCGGTAATGGCCAGGGCTTTAACTCCGACGGCTTTTCGAAAGGGTTCGATTGCACCTCTAAAATATGCCTCCTGGTCGCCGGCTTCCTTTTTCAGCCTTCCTCGGAGTTTAATCTGCTCCTTGACCCCGCCACTGATTTCGATCAGATCAACACCGGCTTTAACGAGTGATTTGGCGATTTGGGCATATTCATCGACATCCGAACCACCGGCGCAGTAGTCGGCACAATTCATTTTCCACAAAAGCGGGACATCCGGTCCGACGCGGGTTCGGATGGACTGACAAACTTCGAGGGCAAAGCGCATCCTGTTTGCCGGATTTCCGCCCCATTTATCTTTGCGATGGTTGGTCAGCGGCGTCAAAAACTGGCTGATGAGGTAACCGTGCGCGGCATGCACCGCTATCGCATCAAAACCTGCCATTTGCGCTCTCAGGGCGGCACGGCCGAACGCTTCGATCGTATTTTCGATATCAGAGTCCGATGCCTCATTTAAGGAATAGGCGCTGTCTTGGGATCCATAAGAATAGCCAAAGCCGGTCATGCCGCCGTGATGGAGTTGGATTGCACATTTGCTGCCGTTTTCTTGGATGACCCGGGCTATTTGGCCAAGTCCGTCAAGATGGCGATCATCCCACACGGCTGTCTGATGACGCCACACTCTTGCATTCTGCTCAATTGCCGAAGCGCCGGTAACAATCAGGCCGGTGCCCCCCAAAGCAAGATTTCGGTATAAGTCAACCAGATCCGCGGTCACATATCCCCGCTCATCGGCCATATTCTCCATGGTGGCGGAACGCAGAATTCTGTTCTTTACCGTCAAATTCCCAATGGTATACCGTGTTTGGACATTCGCCATTGTAACGCTTCTTTGTTCTTATAGTCCCCAGGCATTCTTCCGACAACCTGCCGCAAAAAAGGGATGCACCAGTAACCTCGCTTCTGACTGCCCCCTACCGTACCCTATGAACCCGGATCTTGACGGAAAAGAATATTGTCGATAAACCCGGTATCAATATCTCCTGCTAGATACTCGGGCCTTTTCAGGATCCCAAGGTTGACGGGGATGGTTGTCTTGATTCCATCTATCCGAAAATCAGCCAACGCGTCAATTAACCGGTTGCACGCAGCGGCACGCTCCGGACCCCAGGCGATGACTTTGGCCAGTAAGGGATCATAGAAAGGCGGCACGCTGCCGTTTTCTTTCAGGGCATGATCAATTCTCAGCCGGCTGTCGGTCTCCGGTAGTCTAAGTCCCGTGATGGTTCCGGGCGAGGGGACGAACGTTTCCGGATCCTCGGCGTAAACCCGGGCCTCGATCGCATGGCCGTTCATTTGCACATCAGCCTGGCTGAAGTCGAGCTTATCGCCTGACGCAATCATTAATTGCCATTTTACGATATCGACACCCGTCAAATATTCGGTTACCGGATGTTCCACCTGAAGCCGGGCATTGATTTCCATAAAGTAATAGTTTCCGTCGGCCGCGCGCAGATTCTCGATGGTACCGGCCCCTTCATACCCAAGTTTCAGAACGATACTGCTGGCCCGTTCGAAAAGGCGTTGGCGATCTTCATCCGTGACAACCACCGAGGGCGCTTCCTCGATGATCTTCTGATGCCGGCGTTGCACCGAGCACTCGCGTTCGCCGAGACAAACACAGTTGCCGTGCTTATCGGCCAGAAATTGGATCTCAATATGGCGGGGGTGCTCGACCACCTCTTCGATGTAGCAGTCGGCGGATCCGAATGCCATCTGGCCGATTCGGCCGGCCCGCTGCAAGACCTCTTCGGCCTCCGCCTCGCTGCTAACCATCTCGATGCCCTTGCCGCCGCCGCCTTTGTCAAGCTTGAGAAATATCGGCCATCCATGATCACGTCCATATGCCGCTACAGTTTCTGCATCGGCTACCGGATCAAGCGTCCCTGGAATGACGGGAACCTGAACTTCATCTGCAATATGGCGACAATAACATTTAGAGCTGATGACCTTTAAAACCTTGGAGGATGGCCCAACCCAGCTGAGCCCGGCCTGCTCCACGGCCTCAGCAAATGCGCCGCGCTCCGAGAGAAACCCATAGCCCGGATGGACGGCGTCGGCCTCGGTTTGGCGGGCAGCCTGAATCAGGGCATCAATATTAAGGTAGCTTTGCATCGGGTTGGCAGGTCCGATCAAGACCGCATCATCGGCTTGCTCTAAATACGGCGCGTGTTTATCTGCCTCAGAATACACGGCCACTGTATAAATACCCAACTCCTTGCAGGTCCGCATAATGCGGGCAACGATCTCACCGCGATTGGCAATAAGTAATCTTTTTATCATGGGCGGACTCCTATCCCTCGACTTCCAGAACCACCATGGGATCGCCAACCTGAAGCTCATCCCATTCTTTGGACAATATCTCTTTTACCACTCCATCGTACTCGCTGTTCACGGAATACTCGGTTTTCATGCAGTTGATAACTGCAACCTCCTGGCCTTTGGTGACATTATCCCCCACTTCGACGACAACCCTGGCACATAGTCCCGGCAGCATGGCGTTTACATTTTTTTCCATTTCTTTCTCTCTCCAATTCAAGTTTTTTAACCGACTAATTTGGCTCTTTTTGTTGACTGTATATCCAATCCAAGTCCCATTGTCGCCGCATCAGGCTAAAGACGCTTCACTCAGAAGTTTTTTCTGCGCAATGCGGGCCTGGGTCGCATCCTCTTGGCTGACTACCTGGAATTTGATAAAATCTCGACTTGGCGCACCTTGACCGACCTTCCACAAATCCGCATTAATAACGTTCAAAGCACACATATAGCCACCCAAAGTCGGTCCGTCGGCAATTAACAAAATCGGCGTATTACCGCAAATATTCAGGGCACCCCGAATGGCGTAGGCATGATCGATTATATTCGAGGGATGGCTGCCGCCCACACCGCCATCAGTCCTGGCGAAGAAGCTGTCCGGCAGTTCCTCCAAGCGGTAAGCCGATCGGTTTGATGTGTGCTGGATCTTTGAAACATGACTAAACAAGTGTTCCATACCTTCCTCGGTGACGTAGTCAGGCGAGGTATTCGGTCCAGGCATCGCTCGTAATACCCACTCATTCGTGTACTCCGGAATAGCCTCCTGCTTTAGTTTGCGCCCGGTGAGTCCCGAGAGACTGCCCGCGGATTCGCCAAACTTAATTTCATCTCCCGCTTCGAGCTTGCGGCCTTCAAAACCGCCGTAGCTTCCGAATATGCAGGTTGATTTGCTGCTCAGGTAGGGGGGCACGTCAATCCCGCCGGCGACTGCCAGGTAAGACCGGAATCCGTAGGGCCCGATGTGTGAAAATTTTATGACATCGCCTTTGGTGACCGATATCGACTGCCACATGGCAAGCGCCTGTCCGTTTAAAGTCGGCTGGGTATCCGTGCCGGTAACCGCGATGACCGTATCCACGCCGAATTCAGCCTCGAAGAAACCGCCGGTAATTTCAAAACCCGCTTCGCCGGCAGAATTGCCGACCAATACATTCGCCAGACCGAGCGCGACGTTGTCAAACGCGCCTGAGGCGGACATGCCTTTTCCCAGATAACCCAAACGCCCCGGCCAATCCTCTACCAAGGTCTCGATTCCTCCATTTATTACTTTCAGCATGAGCTGTTCCTCCTTTGATGGTATTATAACCGCGGGGCCTTCTTAACACCCTCGGCCTGTTTCGACTTAAGCGCCTGCATTCCACTTTGAACATCCTCTGAGTTATACCATTCCAGATATTCTTTGGCCTTGATTTGACCCTGTTCGATCTGGTACTCATAGTCTGTCTTTTCGTGTACATGGCCGTAAATATCGACGACTTCTTTTTCCGTTGTTTCGTGGAATTTAACCCGATCGGCATTGCGGTAGAGAAACGGTCCGTCTTTGAAGATCGGATGTTTGCAGGCAAACTGGAAAATCGGGATGGTTCGACCAAAAAGCTGATATCCGCCGCCGGTGGGGGTGGTATAGGTGAAGACACAGGGCCCCCCGATACCGACAGCACCCTCCGGGGTCCAGGTGCGCGGCGGATTGTATTTGGGGACGACAATTGCACAGCGCGGATCCAGCGGCCACAGAAATGCGCCACCGGGCCAGAAACCGCCGCCGGAGTTAAACCATTCCGTGCCCAATATCATCTGCTTGACTTCATCGACGGTGATGCCATTGCACATCGCCATATATTCAATGTTGTACCCGTCGATGACGTTGGGAGCATCCGGCCGCACCTCGGCCACATACTTTGCGACTGCCTTTTTGGTCTCGCTATCCTCAAACGCGATCGGCAGATGGATAATGCGGGATTCCAGCACAACATCATCGATTGTCGGCATGGAATCTTCCGACTCTTTCACAATTTCGATTATTTTTTGATAGGCGATAATTTCGGGATCGAAATGCAGCAGATTTGTGCGAATCCCGGGGACCGTTTCGATCAGGCCCCTGATCTCCTTACCCAAAATAATGTCATTGATCGCCAACATGCGAAACGAGTCCTGCAATGCGGCGCGCTGTTCGTGACCATATTCGACCTGAAGAAACCCATCGCCCGCCTGCCTGAACAATATTTCGAGCCTGGATTCGGTTGCAGGCATGGTGTCTAGAATGACATCATATTTGCCGTTACTCATTTGACAGCCTCCTTATCTTTTCCGTTCTGATTGGTTTTGGTGCATCAAGTATTCAAGTTAGTTCACTTCACTCACAATTGGAATAGTGGAATGTTGGAATTGTGGAATGATGGGTTTAAAGAAAAAATCAAAGCGCAGATTTTTACTTTGATAGCTTAATTTTGATGGAGTTATTTTAGGATAAAAACTGAAAATCGATATCTGATTGGTATCATCCAATAATGTAGAGTCAACATTATTTAAAAAAGATTTCGTTTTTCGCTTTTAATACCCAGTATTCCGACATTCCACTATTCCATCATTCCATGTGGTTTACAAACGTAAATGGCCACATAAAGCACTATAGTTCTGTTAATTTGTAGATAAAAAAAAACTTGTTCTCCTCCTTCCCGACGATTCACATTTCAGGCGATGCCAGCTCGCAGCCGGCCTGCTCCAGTGCTGCCCGAACCGCTCTGACAATATCGAACGCACCCGGGGTGTCGCAGTGCACGCAGACCGAGTTGCCCTCGATGGAGACCTCCGTGCCGTCCAAAGCGGTTACCGAGTTGTCAATGACCATTCGTCTGACGCGCTGGGCCACAGGATCCGGTTCATGGGCGTCGTGCGCCCGGGTGATGACGAGGTTGCCTTCGGCATCGTAACCCAGATCCGAATATAGCTCGAAAACCGTTTTGATACCCATTGAATCGGCCAGCGGGGCAATCACGCCTTTTTTCATGATATACAAAAACATTTCGGCGTCGATGTCTTTGACCGCCCGGCAAATTGCTTCGGCCACGTCTTCCATGCGATGGGCCATTCCGTAGAGCGATCCGTGGGGCTTGACATGGTGCAGTCGTAAACCGACGGTTTCCGCAAAGGCCTTCAACGCGCCGACCTGGTAGACCACAATGTCATAGATTTCTTCGGGCGTCAGTTTCATTTCACGGCGACCGAAACCCTGAAGATCCGGCAGCCCGGGATGGGCACCGACCTGGACATTGAATTTTTTGGCCAGCGTCACGGTATTTTTCATGACCGAAGGATCGCCGGCATGAAATCCGCAGGCCACGTTGGCGCTGGTGATAAACTCCATAAACTCCTCATCATGGCCTAGCTTGTACATGCCGAAGCTTTCTCCCATATCTGCATTGAGATCAACTTTTCTCATTTTTTTATTCCCTTCTATGTTTTGGTATAGAATCCTGGGCCAGTGTGCCAAGCCTAAATTTTAACTTAGACGAGTCGTGTTTGCCTTTGGACAGCCAATGGAATAATGGAATGTTGGAAAAATGGAATAGTGGTAATAAAAGCGGATGATGGGCCGACTTTAATCTTTGATGATTGCCGGCAAAATAAAATAGATCTCATTCCGCCGAGCCCAGTATTCCAACATTCCATTATTCCATTACCCCATAGTATCCCTTTGCGGCAATCCTCCTTCAACGGGACTGACCTGGCCTAACGGACCAGTTTTTCGATGTTAAATGCGTTTAATCCTGTGATTTAGCAACCACGCGCTGCCGAAACTGATCTGAGGCGACCGCGAATATCAGCAGGATTCCGATAACCACTGTTTGGAGGTAAGATTCTATCCGAGCCAGGTTCATGCCATTTTGAATGAGCCCGATAAAAAGGGCCCCGAGGACGGCATTTTCGACCCGACCGACACCCCCCCCTGAGACTGACACCGCCGATGACACAGGCGGCGATTGATTCCAAGGGCATGGAAACCCCGATATTCGCTTCGCCGGTTTCAAGACGCGCCGTTAACAATAACCCGCTGATCGTGGCCAGTGAGCTGCAGAAAATATAGGCCAGGAAGAGGACATATTTGGTATGGATTCCCGAGAGGGAGGAAGCTTTGATGTTGCCCCCGACCGCATAAAAATACCGGCCGATTTTCGTCCAGTTCACCAGCAAATACATCATGATGATGAGTCCGGCGGTGATGATCACCGGCGTAGGAATACCGATGAATCTGCCAAAACCGAAAATGTCGCTAAAGTCTTCCGGCATGCCATACACTGGAACTCCGCCGGTTAAATATAGCGCGACCCCGAAACCGACAGAAGCCATTCCCAGGGTCATCATAAACGGATTGACATTAAAGACGGAAACACCAATGCCATTGACAACCCCGACCGACAAGCCGGCCAGAAAACCTGCCATTAACCCGACAAAAATAACCAACGCAACCGAATCTGGAAAAGCGCTGTACATCGCCGACATGCCCATCGCTCCCACTACCGACGAAAGCGCCAAAATAGTACCGACCGATAGGTCAAATCCCCCGGTGAGCAACGCGAGCATCTGCCCCATCGTTACAATAACCAGATAGGTCGATTGCCTGGCAACGTTCGTCAAATTCCGGACCGTTAGAAAATTTTCCGACAGTATGGCAAAAATAACCGTTGCGATAACAATCAGAAACGGCAATACGCCCATGCCAATAAAGGATTTTCTGACCCATTTGATCAGTAAATTCTCGGTTTTGGGACTATCATTATTTTTCATGTTCAAGCTGCCTTCTGTTCGAAAAAGTGAAATAAAACATTTTGTTCGGTAATTTCCTCACCGCTCAGTTCCGCCCGCAAATCGCCCCGGTAGAAGACATAGGCCCGGTTTGTCAAATGCAGGATTTCCGGCAGGTCGGATGAAATCAGCACGACAGCTGCCCCTTCTTGGCACAAATCTGCGATAAATTCGTAAATTGCGGCACGGGTACCGACATCAACCCCAACCGTTGGTTCGTCAAAAATATAGAGTTTGGTTTTCCGGGTGAGAACCCTCGCCAATAAAGCTTTTTGTTGATTGCCTCCGGAAAAGAGGTCTACGCTGCGTTCGATTTTCGGCGGCTGCAAATTAAGTCTTTGGGACAGATCAAGGGCCATCACCTTTTCATTTTTTCGTTTGAGAAACATGGAATACATCGATAAATTGAACAGGGGCAAAGCCGCAAGGGATATGTTCTCGCGCACATTTCGCATCATCACCAGCCCCTCGTTGCGCCTGTCGGGCGGGACGTAAAACATGCCGACATCCAGCATCTTGGCCGGTGCGGCATGGGTAAATTTTTTGTCTTCAAAAATGATCTCACCGCTTTTTATTTCTTCGATCCCAAAACAGGCGCGCATGGCTTTCGATTTTCCTGACCCGACCAAACCGGCCATGCCGACGATCTCTCCCCGTTTAAATTCCAATGAAACATTTTTGACGGAGTTGTCCGCGGTCGTCAGGTTGCGGACTGAAAGAATGGTATCCTTGGGATGATAGTGAATGGTCGGAAAAATCTGATCAATGACTCTTCCGGTCATCAATTCAACCAGTTCACTGTCCGTGACGCCGTCGGTCTTGACCGTCGCAATATAATTCCCATCCCTTAAAATGGTAATACGATCTGAGATTCTTCTGATTTCGCCCATGCGGTGGGTGATGTAAATAATACCGACATTGTCGTTTCGCGCTTGTTCAATGAGGGCAAACAGGCGCTCGGTTTCCTTTTCGGTCAGGGAGGCGGTCGGTTCATCCAGAATCAATACGGATAAATCAGAGCCAAAAACCTTGGCGATTTCAACCATTTGCTGTTCAGCCCGTGTGAGGTAGACAATTTTTTTCCGCGGATCAAGCTCAAAGCCCAAGCGGTCCAGGATCTCCTGCGCCTGCTGATGCATTTTCTTCTTGTCGAGAAAACCGTAGCGGCCTTTTTCCACGCCCAGAAAGAGATTCTGCGTTACCGTCAGTTGCGGAATTAGAGAAAATTCCTGGAAGACGGCGTGGATACCGATTTTTCTGGCACTGTGAACGTTCGGAAAATGCATTTTCCTGCCGCGGAACACGATTTTTCCGGACGTCGGTCTTAAGGCGCCCGCGACGATATTGATCAAGGTCGACTTACCGGCCCCGTTTTCACCGAACAGGACATGAACTTCCCCCTCACGAAGATCGAAGTCAACCTTGTAGAGGGCGGATACTCCGGGAAATTGCTTTGAGATCTTTTCCAGCTGCAGCAGGGTAGGGTCATTTGCAGTATTTGTAAGACGGTCTTCTTGCATCATCTGCCTCTGAAGTCTGCCAGATTTTGCCAGCCGAGGTCGGTAAAAGGGTGAGAGCCGGATTGAACTTTTCAGACTGCGTGCGAGCAGCAGCGAGCAGGTTATCATTCATGCTCGCCAGGCGACAACTGCCGGACCGTGTGGGTATTGTCTGTGATCCTTGAAGCCTTGCGATCCGCACGCCGCTTGGAAGTTCACTCACAAATAACTTTACATATCGGACGTCCGGCCAACCCGTCCGGCTGGCTGTATCGCGGAAGCACAGGTATTCGCCGCGGCGCATGCCTGTGCTTCCGCCTCTTGCCAGGCGGGTGTCTCGATATCTATAGAGCCTGCGCATAAACTTAAAATTGATCAGAATAAATTACAAAATTGTAGGTCCAACATTTTAAATTTGGTCAATGTTCTTTGAAAAATTGGTTAAAGCAGCAATCTGCTGTGCTTCAGGTTA
>Ga0209743_1000616_pt1 | contig 10165 bp, 15 predicted proteins | sample OlaalgELextract2_FD_187378 | JGI IMG/M metagenome (GOLD analysis project Ga0209743, IMG submission 187378) | Olavius algarvensis symbiont microbial communities from Tuscany, Italy - Type G ELBA extract 2 (SPAdes) (version 2) | ecosystem: Host-associated > Annelida > Digestive system >...
AGTTTTAGGGAACTAGGCCTATAAAAGGAGTGATTTTAGTAGTACTTATATCAAAAAAAGTCAAGTAGTATTTTATCTTATCATGCTGATATAATGAGAATTTTTACGTTTATGCGTCCACTCTATATTTTAATCCTCATAATGCGCGATATGCAAGAAGCTTTGAAAATACATTTTTGATGCTGTTGCCTGTTGATGGAGACCGCTATTGCAGTCCGAAAAACTGTCTGATTTGGAAAGATGCCTACTCTATTCCACAACAGGGGTGATCCCTACGTAATCCAAGAGAATATACACAAATGTTCCCAGAGCGATGGCGGTGGCGTAATATAGCTTAGGTTGGCGATCAGGTTCCGCTGCCGGTATCGTGATATATCGCCCGGTGAAAACAAATGTCTTAAGGGAGACGAAATGCCTTTGGAGGAATTCTTTGAGATATCGGGGGTGCATTAGCAGCAGGATCACCGCATAAAAACCTCCGACTATGGCTGTACAAATGGACGACATGAATACACCTTCAGCACCCAGAATCGAGCCTACCGCCCCCATCAATTTGGCATCACCAGCTCCCATTACACCCATTAGATAAGGAACGATAAAAAGAATTATTCCTAAAGCCAGACCTTTGAAGCTAAAGAGTACACCTTCCAATCCCATCACTACGAAATAATAGATTAGAGCAGACGCCATGGTGGGATAGGTGATCAGATTCGGAATTTTGTGTACAGCCAGATCAAATATTGTCGCGACGATCAGAACAACTGATAGTAAAATAATCAAATTGGTGTCCATAATCGAACGCACTTTAACTGAGACAATAGAAACGGAGAATATGGTAATTGCTGAGAATTACCATAATTCGACAGAAACTATCCGCGTCCTCCTCCAGAGATGAAGACATTATATCAAACTAATTTGAGGTAGCTCATACAGTCCGCGGATTCTATAAAGGTCACACCGATTTGAAAACAGATATGTTAAGTCACAAAGAATTTGGTGCATGCCTTTAATTTTTATCGATATCGAGCGATAGCTCCTAAACGACGCACGCATTCATTTTTTTGCACGCCAATTTTTCCAAGTAAGGGAACACTTACAGTGCTTTATTGGAATACATCTACACGGTTTTATTGGCTCACTCCCTTTGGTTCTTTTAGGTTACCGAAGATGAGATGGGTGCAATAATTCTGCATCCCCTCTCCAACAATGTATCGAGGAGATGCAGGCCACCCAAAATTAAGCTTTATCAATTAGATTTTTTGCTATTCTGGAGTCAGTTCGGAATCGACCGTGGTGAATAGGGTTTCTAAGCTGTCTCCAACAGTGTAAACAATTGTTGCAATAGCAATCCCAATCCCGGCAGCGATAAGTCCGTACTCAATGGCTGTCACACCCTCTTCATCTTTCAAAAACTTAATTAATGTTTTCATTTTTACCTCCTTACCCCTGGTTTAAGGAAAATGATGATTTTATGAGATCCCCTTTTTATCTGGCGAAGCAGATCTCTTGTTCAAGGGCGACTTTTGCGGCGCCGGTCCAGCTGAGTTATAAAATTAATCTGATTGTCACCAGTCGCCCAATAATCCACACTAACCATAAATTCGTTACAGAAGAAAGATGAAATTGTCAAGAGAAAACATACCAACTACGGGCCTATTGCGTCAAATCAACCTCGGAGAGTTTGCTGTTTCCTGGCGAATTTTGGTTATATAACGAGATCGCCAGGAATTAACGTTTCGTCTACAAGAGCGCCTACGCCTGAATCAGATCGCGAGTGCCAAGCAAACTTGAGCTAAATTATAAGCAACCGCCATGCCAACAGGATTGCAGGCTAAAAAGGGTGAGAATAAATGGCTTAACCACTTGATATAAATTAATTCTCTGTCATATTGTTTGCATGAGTTATTGCGGGAGAAAATAGTCTCTCGCAATTCAAACTGTAAACATTGTTAACGGTTGTGCCAGGATTAGGACAAAACGGCTAATTTGCTGATTCCACAGCTGTAGGTTTTATTGTCACGGTAGTGGAAACTAAATTGACACAATTAATGCCGAGTATATTCATGGGCTATATTCAGGTTATAATAATCCTCTGTTTTTTAGCCGCATGATGCAATTGATGTCGATATCTAAGATCTCACCGATGCGAATTTTAGCCTCCAATCCTTTGGCGCAGCCGGGCAGTGGATTGATATATCCAATCTCTAAATCCTGCCTGACTTCCGTCATGATAACCGGATCGGACAGATCGGCAACAGATATGCCCAGTTTTTCGGCCACATAGGCTTTGGCTTCATCGATTTACATGCCGCGGGTCATTTGCATGCGGGCCACCAGATCTACGGCGCCCGCATTCCGCCCATGCCCGAGGCAATCGCGTGGGCAATCGCCATGCCCATGGGATCTCCGGCGCCCACCTACAATCCGTCGAGGCGGCAGATTTCAACCATGGCCTTGGACGCGCGGGAGAAGGTGTCAATCGGCGGGTGGGCTGTCATCGGCACTCCACCGACGCCCATTCCCACGTTGGCATGAATGGGAATGTTGGCCACCTCGCAGCAGGCCTGATTTTGAAGTCGCAGCCGTCATAGGAGAGCACGACTTCGTTGCCCGCGTCGACGCTGATAAATCGATAAGGGGCCGCAAAAAGGCCGTACAGTTATTGCAGTTCCTCCCGGGAAAGCGGGTCTATCTTCCCGCGATCGGCGGCATCTTCAGTTCCTGCTTCCAGATCGCGCCGGACTTCGCTTTCACTCATTTCAAGGGGAAATCAGTCTCCCATCCGCGACTTGATTTTTCCCATAAGACCTCCCATCCCGAACAAGCCGTTTGCCGCGTAGCGGTGATCCCGCTAGTTCGGGAGATTGAATATTGAAGATTGACAGACTCGTAAAAAGCCGAAAAACGACCTGTTTACGAGAGTGTTTAGTATTTGGTGTTTAGTGTTTAGTGGTATATCATCTTGATATGACGCGCGAAGTGTTTTACCAAATACCAAACACGAAACACCAAACACATGATGAATTCGATTTTTTACGAATTCATCAAGATTGAAGATTGAAGATTTGTGCTATCGCTCTCCGAGGCGAGGCGCAGGCGCTGCACCCCCTACGAGTCGGAGGCTTCGCTCTGTCACCTGAAACCCTGTACGAAACTTCCATGCCGTTGCCCAAGGCCCGGATACTCAAGGCATTTTATATACAACCCCGCCCCAGGTGAGACCGGCGCCCAGGCCGATGAACAGAATGTTGTCCCCGGACTTCAGCATATCTTTTTCCATCAATTCATCCAGGGCTATGGGAATCGTGGCGCCGGTGGTGTTGCCATATTGCTGAATATTATTGTAGACTTTTTCCGCCGGGATCTTCAGGCGCTCCCTGATGGCTTCATTTATCCGCAAGTTGGCCTGGTGGGGCACGACCATGTCCAGGTCATCCGGCCGAATACCGACTTTTTCCAGCAAGTCCAGGGCCAATTCCGGCAGCCGGGTGACCGCCAGTTTGAACACGGTTCTGCCATCCATGTAAGGGAAATACGCTTGTTTGGCAAGAACCTCCGCATTCAGGACCGGGCCGCTTTTCTGGGCCGGGATTCCCGCCCTCAATACATCGGCATATTCCCCATCAGCGTGAAAGACGGATGCCAGAATACCGGCTTCGACATCTGTCTCACTGGCCTCAATGCAAACGGCGCCGGCACCGTCGGCAAAAATAACAGCCGTATCGCGATTCCGGGTGGTCAGTTCCAGAAACCGGCTTTGGGTTTCGGCCCCAACCATCAAAACTTTGCGGGCCTTGCCGCTTTGGATGTATGCATCACACAACTCCAATCCGTGCAGAAAACCGGTGCATTGCTGCCGAATATCGATTGCCGGAACTTTTGTCGCCCCCAGCTTATGCTGCAGAATGACCCCCGAACCGGGTATATAAACATCCGAGGTCATGGTGGCGAATACAATCAGATCGAGATCGGTGGATTCCCAACCGGCTCTCTCAAGGGCGATTCTCGATGCTTCCAACGCTAGATCGGAGGTCCCCTGGTCATCACCGTCTTTTACCCAATACCTGGCCTCAATCCCCGTGCGTTGCCGGATCCATTCATCAGAGGTGTCCAAAATATTGGCTAAATCGTCGTTGGTTACATGACGATCCGGTACAAAACGGCCGGTGCTTTTAATAGTTGATCGTTTCATGATTCTATATCAATCCTTTGTTTTTCAGCCTTCGGATGCAATTGATGTCCACATCCAGCAGTTCGGCAATTCGAATCTTGGCCTCCAGCCCTTTGGCGCAGCCGGGCAGTGGATTGATAATTCCAATCTCTAAATCCTGCCTGACTTCCGTCATGATCACCGGATCGGTCAGGTCGGCAACTGATATGCTTAGTTTGTCGGCCACATAAGCCTTGGCTTCGTTGATTTTCATGCCGCGGGTCATTTGCATGCGGGCCACCAGATCTCCGGCCGCCCGCATTCCGCCCATGCCCGAGGCAATCGCGTGGGAAATCGCCATGCCCATGGGATCGCCGGCGCCCACCTACAATCCGTCGAGGCGGCAGATTTCAACCATGGCCTTGGACGCGCGGGAGACGGTGTCTATCGGCGGATGGGCCGTCATCGGCACGCCACCGACGCCCATTCCCACGTTGGCATGAATGGGAATGTTGGCCACCTCGCAGCAGGCCTTGGTAAAGGTGATGGTGCGCGACAGGTTCCAGGGAATCGAACGGCTGGTTTTGATATTGACCACCGGCCCGAAAATCGTAAAGCCGGCTTTTTCCGCCAATTTCACTTGATCATGGGGATACAGGCCGGCCAGACGAACCCCGTGGTATTCCATTTCACCGTGCAGCCCTAAGACGAATTCTCCGGCCATACCCAGTTCGATGCAGATATCCGGATATTTTTCCTTCAGGATTTCGGCCGCCAGCAGGCCTGCCAGAAAGTCAGGGTCACCGGCCGCGCCCGTGGTGTCCATATTGATTCCGTCCGCCCCGGATTCAACCATGGCACCGGCCACATAGACGATATCCTTGACGGCGTCTTGAACCGACATTTCATAGGATTCCCTGGCTGCAGCGATCTTGCCGAGGGGCAACAGTTCCGAGGGGTTGGGATGCGGGCCGTCCGGCTGGCTGTATAAACCGAGATTCGGCATGGCCCCGTAGAAGAGCGGTACATGGGTGGCCATCAGGGTTTGCTCCAGGGTGGTTTGCTCCGTGCCCACGATGGGCTTTACCGGTTTAAAGCTATAATCGACATGGCCCAGTTCAATCGTATCGGCACCCAGGATTTTTTCGTGAATCTGCATGGATTGAACGCGGTCGACGTTCACCGCCGCGCGCCTGATTTTGAGGTCGCCGCCGTCATAGGAGAGCACGACTTCGTTGCCCGCGTCGACGCTGATAAATCGATACGGGGCTGCAAAAAGGTCGTACAGATATTGCAGCGCTTCCCGGGCAAGCGGCTCTATCTTCCCGCGATCGGCGGCATCTTCGGTTCCGGCTTCCAGATCACGCCGGACCTCGCTTTCAGTCATTTCAACCGGAAACCCGTCACCCATCCGCGTCTTGATTTTTCCCATGTGACCTCCCAATCCGGATAAACCGGAAATACGAAACTCGAAATACGAAATACGAAACAAATCCGAAATTCCAAAAATTCAAATGTCTCAAACGAAATTACCGTCGTGACAAAGTTGAATTTAAAGCAAATCGTTGTAAATGCCTGTTTGTTAGTGCTTTACAGAGATGCCAACAAATGTTTTGCACAATTCGCGCAAAACTGATTTGGTAACGGTATAGTGCCCTTCGCGTCGATGCTATCCCGCCCGGCATTTTCCAGGGGCATAAAACACAAACAGGTATCATGCAGGATGCCGTTAGCCAAAGCACCTATTCATCACCTTATTCGAACAGTTCAACGATTTTGTCAAGCAAAGATCCCGGATAATTCATTGCTTGACAAGCACCTGGCGATTACCTTAAGGACGAATGAGAGATAATCGAGCCCAGAGGGCCCGGCTTTGAATTCACACCAGAGGGGTGGAGCTTATCTTAGACTCCAAATGGAATAATGGAATGGTGGAACAATGGAATATTGGGAATCGAAATCGGATGACGGCCTGATTTTATACACAGATCCGTGCCATCCTTATAAAAATAGTAGAAATAGATCCCATTCCACTAAAGCCAGCATTCCATCATTCCAGTATTCCATCATTCCGCTCCCGCATGCAGCAGGATTCATGGTGCAGCGGATTATCTCCGAGCTGAACCAGCTTCCGGCCCGTAGGGCCTGCAGCCCGGAGGGAGGACCATGATTTCTGCGACAAAATAAATGGCATTGCCGTTGAAAGAACTCTTGAAAATTGACGGCCCGGCGATTGGAGAAAAGATGATCCAACCCATTTACCCGGATAGAGAGGAATTCCTTGCACTTGCATCGGCCAAAATGCCTTACGGTAAATATAAGGGGACGCCATTGGTCGATCTTCCTGAACCTTATCTGGTGTGGTTTTCGCGAAAAGGATTCCCAAAAGGAAGGCTGGGGGAAATGCTGCAGGCCGTATATGAAATCAAATTGAACGGTCTTGAGTATCTTTTCAAATCCAGGTTTCTCTCAACAGATGAGTAGACCATCCCGGATACTGGAGTTTCCGCATCGGGATTTTTTAAAGAAATCTTGATTTCAATCCAGTTTAGTGATGTCCTCCCGCAGAGCGGGGGGCCTCAGGAAGCCCGCTGGAAGGGGATGGATTATGTTCTCATCAAATAAAATCAAAAATTGGGACGCGGATCTTCGCAGATTTTCACAGATAATCATTGGTTCAATTTAGGAATTCAGGAATTTAGGAATTGAAGGTAATCGGTCTATATAATACCTCAATACCTCAATTCCTCAATTCTTCAATTTGACGCAATCTGCGTGCATCTGCGAAAATCTGCGTCCGAGATGTCGTATTTGTTTCGAATTTCCTATTTTCGAATTTTTGAATTGCCGCCTGTTTCTCAACGGATCGGTATAACCTAAATGGGTTCTCCACCAGAGGTGGAGGACTTAAATCAGAGTAACAGCCGCTGCTTTCACACCGTTTGCTCAGCATTTTCCTTAGAGGATAACGCGTCAATCTTACGTTGCAGAAACCAGCAGAACCACCCCTTGTATTTCATTTGCAGCTCTTTTTTCATCCAATCCTTGCCGGTGATGATTCCCCGGCATTCAGCACTTCCACAGTTGCAGCCCATCTCATAATCCAGGTCGTCGGTCGTGGCCCAGTCATGGGTCAACTCCTCGTTCGGCGCAATATCCCGCATGGCAACCAGCACGATCTGACCCTGCAGGGCGATATTCGGATCGCAGGAATGATTGGTCCACAGCATGGCGCCGTCCTTCTCGTCCGGGTGCACAGGAGCAATGAAAAGGTCCTCTGCAATTTGTATTTCGGCAGACCCCAGTACCGGCTCGATAGCATCCCATTGCTGATGGCTGAGGATATAGCCCCCTTTAACGGCCACGACTTCACCGCGTTCAATCGCTTCTTTGGCAAAGAGGCCCTGGCCGTGAATTGAGCTCTGGCGCACTTCGGTTTTGGAAGACCGGTAAGTCAAATCTGTCATTTTATCATCGTCCAGCGCCGCCATTGCGAAGCGGCCTAAGTAAAGATCCGGGCCCAGAGGACCCGGCTTTGATCTCACCCCAGAGGGGTGGAGTTTATCTCAGACTCCCGATGGAATAATGGAATGGTGGAATAATGGAATATTGGGAATACAAAGTGGATGACAGTCTGATTTTACAAACTGATCCGTGCCATTCTTATATGAATCGATCCGGTTGCACTAAACCCAGCATTCCAGTATTCCAGTTTTCCATCATTCCGCCCCGCTTGCACCAGGTTCACGGCATAGCCGATTGGCTCTGACCCCCGTAAAGAACACGGGATCAACGACTGGCCCTGAGGACCAGGTTTTCCGCGGCAAAATAAAAATCAGGTTCACCTCTTGATATGAGACTTAAATGCCAATTAAATAACTGGCCCAGATATGACACCTGATCTTATTCCCTATGGCCAACTATAATGCAAATTCTTTAAAATCTGTTTTACTTCTTGAGCATTGCTCGCTAAAAAAATCGTCAACTCTTCGAGCGCGTACTCATCCATCTCAATCTTGCACCTTTCGATCAGATCCGCAAGATCGGCAGCCGCATCGATCATTTTATCGTATGCGTCGGCTTCCTTTTTACTTGTAGCTTGCAAAATCGCGCCTTATTTCTCTTTTCGCCTGGTTTTGTTTTTTTTGACCGTAGTCTTTTTTTCCTCGACGGGCGCTGGATCTGCCGGCTTTTCAATTTTTGCGGTTGATGGTGTTATCAGCTTTATGCCTCGCAGAATATTGGTCACTTCAGGGGCATTTTTGGCCAAACAGATGGAAATCTCCTCCACTGTCTTTGCATCAAGATCAATCTGAAGGTCGCTTTTTTTGATAAATGCCGCCAATTTCTCTGCTGCATCGAGCATCTTATCATATGCATCGGCCTCTTTTTTTACGTCAAATACCTTATCAAGTTCAACGCCATTTCTAACAACGATAAATCTAGTGATAACAGCCATGGTCTAGGATCCCTCCTTTAAATAAGATGGTTCGATCTTAGTTTTAATCTGCCTTGCCACCGCCGGTGGTTAAGGGTGGATACAAAACTGCTGATTTAATTCGATATTGTTCAGTTCAGCTTATGGAATTGAGATAGCCGGGGGAGGTACAACTTCAAAATTTATAACGAAAATAGTGAATTATGTCAAATTATTCAATTTCTTCAGGCAAAAAGGAATCATGATTTCCAGATAGACTGAAAAAGGAATTGGAGGAATTGGGTCGGATCACGGTGAACGCATGTTATATCGACCAACATACCCCGCCGTTAGCTCGAAATCCAGGTCTCATGCAGGTGTAACCACCGAACCTTATTTTCTTTATTTGGTTTCCTAAACAGCACGGAACTGACCCGGCCGGTGGTGGTATTGCCGAACTGCCACTCCTCGTAGTTAACTAGAGCAAAGTCCCCGAACATCAGTCTGGGATTAAGATTTCGTATTTCAATGGCAAAGTTTTTTTCTCTGACACCATGCGCTGACCAGAAGCTCTTAACCAACTTTTCGCGGTGCTCGGCAATTCCAGTCGGATGTATGATTATAAAATCGACATCGAGGGCATCTCTAAAACAATAAAAAGCCGTTTCAGTTTTCGGCACAGATCCCGTCAACCAATCCTGGATAAACTTGTGGAGATCCTTAACCTCATCAATAAACATCTGTGGTTCCATGTGAACTCTTGCCTCGCTGGCGTAAACCACGGCCTAAAGAAGGACTGTTAGAATAATGATGGGCAGAAACTCACTGCGTGAAGCTAGTGAGTTCCTTTCGCCTCGGCTTTGGTCAAAGCTTCGAGGTATTGCGGAACCGGGCGATTGGCAGCTATCAGGGCTTCGATCATGCGTGATGCGACGCCGCTTGTGGTCCAAACGCGATCCTTGCGCGGAATAATGTCGTGGCCGGCGGCATCGATAAACCGGATAACCTGATAGTTCCAGGCCGGTTCCTGAAAGCGATTGAGAAGGTCCCGATCTTGGCCGCCCGGGCGGTTGTTGTAGACGAGCACCGGAATGAATTCATTTTCGATGGCCGCAACGAGCGTGGGGTTTGTCAGAACTTCGCGGCCGAATTCCCGGACGCCCGAACAACCCGGCACCTCCTGGAAAAGAACGAGCATGGGTTTGCCGGTTTCGGCACTATTCTCCGAAGCGGCATCAAAGTCGCGTCCCCAGCGAACGTCACCCACCTCGATGGGATTTTTTTTGGTTTCGCCGCCGAAAGCTGCAACACAATTAGCCATTATCATAAGAAATACGATCACTTTCATTTTAGAGCCTGCGCATAAACTTAAAATTGATCAGAATAAATTACAAAATTGTAGGTCCAACATTTTAAATTTGGTCAATGTTCTTTGAAAAATTGGTTAAAGCAGCAATCTGCTGTGCTTCAGATTAAATAACCAGAGAAATCATGGATTTCGGACGCACTTCTGCTGATAAGACTTATACTTGTCGCAGACTCCTTTTCAGTTCCTTAGAAGAATGTGAAAAGCAATCATTGTTTTATCAAGGTAAGCT
>Ga0209743_1000618_pt1 | contig 10133 bp, 6 predicted proteins | sample OlaalgELextract2_FD_187378 | JGI IMG/M metagenome (GOLD analysis project Ga0209743, IMG submission 187378) | Olavius algarvensis symbiont microbial communities from Tuscany, Italy - Type G ELBA extract 2 (SPAdes) (version 2) | ecosystem: Host-associated > Annelida > Digestive system >...
GGGAGCGAACTGTTAATAAACAGAAGGAATGGTTAGTAATTTTCCACGATAGGTCACAATGGTGGTGTACGGATGTCACTCCTGCACTACTTAAAGATTTTAGAATACGACAGGCAAGGAGACGAAATCGTCGCTAAGAATCGACGTAGCACAAGTACCGGCCGCTTTAGACAGCTCCTTGTGAGTTGTTTCTGTTTTATATAAAGTTTCACGGCCAAAATCCTCGAGGTGATGTGTGTAAGCACATTTTAAGCGGTACAGTGCAGTAAATAATACTTTCGTCTGTATTGTAGAGAATCAGTGCGTACACGGTGAGTCAGACTATCATCAGAAGTTACAGACTAAATACGAAGACAATAAGCAGTGAGACGGTACGATTACTTTCAATATGACGCAATATACTTTAATTGTTGCAGTGATCGTAATCATGGTCATTAGTACCGTAGTTAACGGACAATTTGAGGGCAGAAGGGAGTTTGTGGATCACCACAATTATGGGTACTCCCTACAGAAGTTTCAATCTATTAAGGTGTCAACAGCTGAGGCGCAGTTAGTGTTTCATTTTCAGCTTCCTCAGCGTTTTAATACGGTGGCTAAGCGTATTAATTGCAGAATGCTTTCCAATGTGACGCAAGCATTACTGTGTCGTAGGTCTCGCGTGGTGATCGAGGCCTTACAGGAGTTGCGCACTAAGACTGTGAGACGCTTGGGGCGTTATTTGGATTTAATTTATGACGTTTTGGAGGATTACACACCGGAGTCACGAGGAAAAAGAGGGCTTTGGACTATGGCTTGGCAGGCATTTACGGGCCTTGCTTCAGAGGGAGATTTGCAGAGATTGGCAGAAATATTGCTTCGGGTAGAACAAGGGGTAAAGGTAGCGGCGGATGCCTGGACATCGGGGACTAGTCATTTTACGGCAGCGATAATGGCTGAACGTACACGAGTAAATTCTATACAGAGACTGATGACGATGGAGCGTGAATCTATAAGGGTCATTCAACGGCAGATAGCGCAGACTATGCGACAAACTGATGCATACAATGTATTGTTATCTTTAATGTTAAAGGAATACATTGGCCCAATGATTTTGGAAGTCGCGGATATTGACGATTTGTACATTTCATTGCAGATTTTGAACAATGGCCGTTTAGCTCATAAATTTGTATCTCATAAGAAACTACGTGAAGGATTGGATACACTAAATCAATGGTTGACCTTACGTCACCACGAATTGACTGTGGCAGTAGATGAATTGGCTTACTATTACGGATCCTCAGATTTTCATGTATTTCGTTACGGCAGCCACATGGTGATATCGTTGCATGTTCCTTTGACCTTGACACCGTTATTTCAGCCATTATTTTTGGCAAAGGTGCATAAAATTCCTTTACTTACTCCCCATGATTCGACACATTACACTATGTTAACGGAGTCACCTCGATGGATTGCATGGTCATTAGACTCACCATATTATTTGACGTTTGAGGAATTTCCAAAATTACGTAATAATTTGTTGTTGGATATGCGTAAAAGTGACGCTACACTTCAAAAACTCAATGAGCACTCGTGTGCCACGGCTCTTATTAGAGGGGATTTGGCTCGTATAAAAAGCTTGTGCCGTTACACTATCTATTCCATACCGCTGCCAGCCACTGTGTATCATCTCAGTGAGACAACGTTGTTGTTTTCCAACATTTCGGAGATTCAAATTACTTGCGACAATAAAACTATTACTAAACGTATCGATACCCTTCAGTTTGTGTATACGGCCCATTGTGGCTGCTCTCTAGTGACTGGGAAATTCTATGTTCCGTTTTATTCGTTGTTTTGTGCGGACAATGTCACGGAAAATGTGGAGGTGCGTCATGTCATCAATTTGCCGTATCTCACTGAATTCTTTCAATTTGACATAATTGCAAAATTAGAATCAAATACCTTACTGAATGCATCAGTTTCTGCGATGTTGCCAGAATTACCTATTGCATCAGCTGCGTATGAGCATGAATTACAGTTGCAACAAGACGCTTCATTTGACCTGGAAGTCGCTATAAATCAATCGAAATCAGATAAGACAATGTATAAATCACTGTCTCATTATTTGTTTAATAAATTAGTAGAGGGACAGATTAAGGGAGAAGATTTTGATGTTTTTAATCTTTTTTCATGGTTTTGTGCTATAGGCATTGGACTGGGGATCTTAGCTTTTGGAGGTGTTATAATCCTTCACATAAGGTACAAATCATTGTATTTATTGGCGATTTCACGTATCCCTGCAGCTGACGCTATGGCGACAGCTCCATTTCAATTTGTCTTTACTAAATCTACAACCCAGGAGCCTGTCGATATTAATAAATTTTATGAGTTTCAACGTCAATTGGTAGAAATTTTGCCTGTAGACTTAACTTTGCTGATTATATTGATTTTCTTGCTTGTGGGAAGTTTTGGATATGGGGTGTATCGTCGCTACAAAAAAAGGCGTGCACGTACCCAGATTTGGCTCGAGATTTCTGATGGGGATAGGGCATGTATGTGGCCAGTAATGCAGCTTTCGTTTCTTCCTAATCACTATCGTATTGAGGCCGAACAGAAGCAGACGTCAGTGATATTGCAAGAGGGTTTTTTGTCTGCAGCTTTGGTTTTTTCCCAACCCCTTGAAATTTTGAACAAAGTGCTGGATTTCGAGATTGTTGCCCCACGTAAGATTAATGTGCATTGGTGGCAAATTACTACGGTTCGTTCTATTCTGCAAAGTCGTCATTATATTGCCTTACTGATATTTGATGGCAAAGAGCAATTGGTCAGCGCTGTGCTTTTGAAGGGATGGCGTAATCAACAGAGCTTAACGATTCCGCCATTTGCTGGTTCCCTTCCGAATCTCAGTGTTCAACAGTTGACTCAGCGCCAGGGGGATTCAGTGACGGGGTTATACCCTCAGATCCCTCAGTATTGAAGGGATGGGATAAGACTATTATGGTAACAATAATGAGTTATAGTATCTTTCTCTAACGAATTGTTTCCATGATCCCAATGTAAAACGTCACGTTAAGGTGACGGGGATATAGTTTGATTTTCGGTCAATGTAATTAATTTTCCTTATACACTTTTTCTAAAGTATCCGGTACCACACTTCTAGGGACACGCATTCACTAATTACTAGTGTTTTGTAGTTCGCATGGGGATACTACGCATCACGTAGCACAGAGTGTCGAGATGCCATTAGGTCTAACCGGCGAGCTGGAGAAGTTTATCTCTGTGTCCAAAATAGGCATTTCTGTCTGTTCGATGTCAAAAGATCATTTTTTATAGGTTATTATAGACTAAATTATTCCGTATATAGGCATCGTACTTATGGTCGAATGAATTTTCGACGGACGAGTTATGTGGCATATTGATGTTGCTTGATGTCAGCTAGTTCATCAGTTTGACTCGATGTTGTGCTTATATTAATTATAATGCATGCGTTCAGGTGACTAACACGGGGACAGAACAATCTGTGGAAGTAAACTGTAACATTGTTGTGTGTTGCTTGATGTTGTACCGATGTGCGAAGTGTCACATCGCTAGAGAGCGCTATGAGTGACATTTTGGTCAGTCCGACGTTAGTCTGTACGTCTGTCTGGCGTGCAGTTGTAAGTTGTAAGCATTTTCTTCTGTATTTCTTCAGTAGAAGACGAGTCTGCGTGTTATACGCGGAGGCGTCGTTGTTGTTAGATGTCTGTTGGCTGAAAAATCCGCGTGCGTGTTGTCGGCGTCGACCGGGCGGCAAATTTACGACGTGCCGACCGTCAGATGGGCGTTGACAGGACAGCTGTTATCGCGTTGGTGGTCCTTTCCCTGTAGGTTTTCCCTTCCCCTTCCTGCCTTCTCACGTGCGGTCTGCGCGGCATTCTGTTCATTTCGTATGGAGTTAGGTTTGGTCTAAGCTTACGTTCATTTAAGTAATTAAATAAATTAATCAAATATTGCATTTTTAGGCGTGTAATCGCGCCTGCATCTCGAATACGATTACGTGCCACCATGCACCGTCGTAAGAGTCGCCGAGAATGGGCAGGCGTTGCTCGTGTTAATTCTGTCATTCTGTCTATTACAAGGGAGTAAGCTTCATCTGTCGTAGGTAATTATGACGAGCAATACCTATAGTTATATTTTTTCGTTATGTTGTTTTTCATTTACTTGGTTCTGGCAGTTCGTTTGCCCTGGGTTATCGTTTCTTTTTGGTTTTCTGCATATATAGATTTATTTCCATTCTTTCCCTAACGGCCATTTTCCTGCATCAGTCCATTCTGCACAAAGCCTCTACCACGTGAGAATGGCTGGCGTGTAACTTTGTTCTTGATATTGGCAAATCCTTGGTCACGTGAGAGACCAAACATGCCACGCGCACGGGCGGGGCTACCTGTACTAGTTGTACATCGACCTGTTTCAGTTGTGGTTAACTGAAGCCGATTTCCTCACCACAAGTACAGTACATTGTGGTTTTATGTCCATATACGTTTGTTCTCCGTTACGTTAATTAAGTGGTCCTTTGCTGGCTGTGATCTATTAAATATATATTGATTCAACCATCGGGATATCGTGTTCTATTTCAGTGTGGTCGCGCTGTTATATATGCCGACTGTAGTGAGAGGGCCGCGCTATTCTGGGGTTGATCTTTGATATGAATCATGGGTCATTTCATCATACATTAATGTTAATTACCTCACTGGATCTCGTTCTCGGTGAGTGACTTGGTGTCAAGTCAGTCAAGCGTCTTGTAATGCCTAGGCGTCATTTCATTGCCTTTCATAATGTATTTAATAATTTATGCTGACTTTCATTTAAACGGTAATACTACTATCCATTTGCTGTATGTAATCGAATACAGGTAATACTAATATTTAATACAGTATGGTCGTGTAATATAGACGGTAATTTGTAGGTTTGAGTTAATGTGTCTTTAATACACACAGTGATTTCAATAGGGCCGTTTACAGTATTTAATATTTTGACCTTTAATAATGGGTCAACCTGTATCTTCCATTAACTGTCCATTCTCTCAACATTGCAACGTTAATGACCCAACCGTCACACTTACCTATTGGTGTGGGGTGGAAACTGTGACTACTCACGTTACACATCGGGTAATTCTTGTGTTCAATTCCACTCTGTCACCCACTCGATATTTGTTTCTAAGCTTCCGACGAACGATTATTTCTGCACTGTATACCACGAACAGTGTGTCTATAATACTCATTACCACAATGATTTGTGGTCGTAAGTTTCTATTTAGAATAAACGACTCGTAACGGGTTGCATGGAGCGACCGATATACATTGAGCTACGTCGATTCATTAACGAATCTGCGACCTAATCATGTCCTTCAATTCCTTGTTACAGTGCATCTGGCGGTCAACGCTTGTAGTTTGTTGATGTAATCTGGCGTTACTTCTCGTTTAAGTATGCAGTTCACGGTCGTGTTAAACTTGCGACATGTTGTCTGCATGTAGTTCGGCTAGTGTCTAAATATCGCGTTCTGCATGGTGTGCGACGTCTGTCTGTCTGTGCTAGATCAATACTGGCACTGGGGGTTTTATTGGTCCATTATTGTGGGGGGGTTACGCACTTCCTATCCATATGCCAGTAATCAGGACGATTTTTCTTTTACCAACGCTTTCGTTTCTTCGCTTGACGTATAGTGTCGCGTACATGTGTTATTCCGACTGGTGACGACACGATGACGCTATGGGTCCTTCTAAGCATATGTCTGTCATGACAGGCAACTCCTAGTTTCCGGTGCGTCGGTCGCTACTTTCTTCTCATATCTACGTCCATATGTATCACACAATTTACATTTCGTGGCGTTATGGGATGTATAGCGCGTTTGAGTCTGTCTGTCTGTAGTCTGTCACTTTCTCACTTATCAAGGGTTATCGGTGCACAGTTGGTCCACTATTATATTACTACGACTTCGTCTGTATTAAAGGGGTGTATACATTACCATAATTTACTAAAGAAATACCAATATAGCTGTTGTGTCATATAGTTTTTAATTCAATAAATTTTAATTGGGGGTTATGTCGTGAGTTTATACCAGTGTTTGAGGGCGTGATACTGCTTATTTTGGGCATTAAGATTTTTGGTTAGGTTTCCCTTAAGAGTAATTTTCCTGTATTTTCAGTTAATTCTATTTTTGGGGTTTTCGGTGTTATTTTGGATAACGTGTGTAGTTGGTGTGTTCTGTGGGTTCTATGCGTGGCCAAAATTTACTATTCCGTTGTATACGGCGCAAATTTTCGTTCTCAACGTAGACTTTATTCTACAGTTCACGTGTTGACGGGACGGTCCGCGTGTCAGACGCGTGCCTTCTTGCTGCGGTTAATTATGGCGACGGGACGGCGCCACACATCTGTGCTCGGGTGCCAGGTCTGTCAGCAGACCGATTGATGGTGCCGACTGACACGGCACGTATCTCTGTCAGTGCTTGTCGCGTGCCACGTGGCTCTTCACTTTTGCGCATTTCGCTTTTCGCGGCGCACTATTGGCGTTAAGTAATGCATATAGTCTGTCCGTATAGACTCTTATCCTGGCCAATATGTCCTAAGGTCTTGTGTGTAATAGCAGTACGTCGCTGGGGTATTACATAGGGGTTAATGAAGTCATTTTACAATTCAACAGATCTGTCTGTTGATTGCAAGTTTTTTGACACACTACTTCAATATCATTCTGACAGGTCATTTTATTGCTTTGTCGTCCTCTTTATACGTCCTCTTTATGGTATCCTAATATATATATAGCTCTATTTAATATTTATACGTAAATGACGGGAGATATCCGTCTATAATACACTTAAGCGGTGTCGCGTTTCTAAACATTCTTCTTAGCTCAATTGTTTGCCTAAGGGTAGGTCTATCTACTTATTTTATTGCATAACATAAGACTCGGTCTTATGTTCTGTATTATCCGATGTCTATTTCCCTCGTTGAAGCGGTCGTTGCAATTTTTGACGAGAGTTAGGTCCACTTTTTGTGTGTCCTTATAATGAGATTCGTGCGGGGCGGGAACGCTATACATCTCACAGTTCTCGTCTGGACGTCGAGCTCGTCGACGTTGGCTGTCTGTTAGCTCATTCGTTATCTGCGGGCGTTCCAGTACCGTGTCTTGACCCTCAGCTTCTCACGACCTAACGATCTCTGCGTTGGGTGGTCCAGGTGTTACTTTTTGTGCGTTCGCGGCGGTTTGGCTTTGATCGTACCGTGACACTAGTCTTCGCGTTTCGACTGATTTATCTCTGGGCGACGGTAGATCGCATGTGCAGCTTCCGAGTGTTGTCGTCTTCTTTCTAGGCGCTCACCTGATTCTAGGACTAGGACGTTCTTGCGTAGGTTTAAGGGTGGGTAATTACGTAGGTTTGGCACTGGCAGTACGGTTTAATTGGCAATTCCAACCGTTCTTTTGGGGGGTTAGGTTCGGGCAGTCCTTACGGTGCAATTTATGGCTGTCATAATGCTACTAATACAACTATTGATGGTTTATTTGGGGTCTACGACATTGTACAGCATCGCGCGAGCTCTCAATCGCAGTAGAGCTACGTGGTCATTTTTTGTCCATGTATTTTCTGTTGTGATCGATAGATGTTGTTAGTTCAAAACGCTTCTTGGCGGACGCACGCGTTGTCAGCGTTTGCTAAGCTTTATGCGGCTTTACATATGCAGTTTTTGCGGCTATTACATATAAATCTCTCTACTGACTTCTACAGTACTTCGTCTCTCACTTTTCAGATAGGCGACGGTAGTTTATTTAGGGATTATATCAGTTTATTCGTTTATAAAGGGGGCGATGGGCACAGGCCTTTTAAGTTCATTGTATTGCGTTATTTACTATTACAACGCTAGTCACAAACCACATCTCAAGGTCACAGCGTTCATTATGGCGGTATACGATTGTTATGCTTATGTTGACTGTATGGTGCGCTACACAATGTCTGTTTGTGTTTGTTCTAGTGGTCTGTTAATTTAAGCCATTTTTCCGCCACGGCCTATCTCAGTCGACGTACAGTCTACTCGCCATGCGACAGCGGGGACACTCGACACAAGCGAACATTGTCGATCACGTGATATTTTATCTGCATTTTCTATTTAATGTGTCATGCATAATTGAACATTATGTCGTTATTTGGCGAAGACTGTGTGATTATCGTTACGTGCATTATTTCAAATTTCATTCCGACATTTTGTTGTATTTAAACTTTCATTCGGCGTTTTTTTTTATCAAACTGCAACAAATTTCTGAGTTTCGGCTTTTTATTTTCAAAATAAGAGGGCTGGTTCAAGATTTCTGTCCTTTTGTTTCGATAACTGTCGCAATTCAGTGTCTGGAGATGTTTAGTGGCGCCACCTGGCGAGTGCTCTTCTATTAAAATATAGTAAGTCGTAAACATCCTGGTCACGTGCTATAACATTACTAGTGACGACATTGCTTTACCGTTTAGGGTTGGTTGTGGATAGATTTGTGTCCACCTTGACTTTAGGGTACCACTGAGGGTAGGCGGCTGAGTTGGCCGAAAGTTCAGCAGGTTGGCAATATGTTCAAAGTGGCTTGTAGTGGGCTGGGTGTGAGCTTTTGGCTACTAGTGATACGTTATCCATGGTCCATTGTATGAGATCGTGATCACTGATCATTTTGCTTCTACAGTGGCGTCATATTTCATCAGTTGTTTTAAGACTACATTAATTGCAATGAACATTGACCTATATAATCTGTTAAAGCTTGAGCCCACATTGTTCTATATATATTGATCTGGTCTTATCACTGCATTGCTGTCGTATCATGATATGCGTGTACTGTTATTTGAGTTATTGGCCCACGTCCCATGCCATATCATATCATTATCCATTTTCTGTATACTGTGTGGTTAGTACATTCATGCGAATAGTTGATATCGTGTTATGAAAACAGACTCGGTAGTCTGCGGTTCTGGATTGGCTTGGGTAATACGTCGTTTCAAAGTTTATCCGATTCCAGAGATTTTCTACGGTTTCCTATATTTGACACATCAGTGAGTTAATATCTCGTTTATGTCTCTGCACGCGGACGTGGTGTAGTTGGTGCGATAGTTGTCGCATTGCCCTGGTGACCAAGCAGGTGACCACATTGTGGGTAAACTGTTTCGTCACGGTTCGGTAAGGTTGGAATGATGTGTTGCCATTTGATGATTTTACTAGTTGCAGTTTGCCCCAGTTATCACATTATCCCTACCCATTTTCTGAATGGCGCCTTTATAGAGGGTTACTACAGTATGCATCTATTTCCGGTTTCGCCAAGTCTATTTCGTATATCCGTGTCGTTGCATATGTATTTTGTCCTGCGGGTGTGTCGGTTTGTCTGTTCGTCATTACTTGCGAATTTTGTATGATGTCATCGCAACTTAGTTATCGAATTCTCAATTGCATTATGAAATTTTGGTTCCTTCTTTTTGGCTTTTATCTTTCGCTTGGGATCCCTCAATTTCTTTTCAAAGTCTTTTGTTGCAGTTATTACTTTGTTTACTCATTCCTATTTGGAATTTATTTGTGCCGGTTGTTATTGTGATCGGTTTTTGTTTGTCGGAATGGTACAACAGACTTTGCGAAAGCTGGGCAGGTGTCAGATGACACAATTAATTTAATTAATTATTAATTAACATTATTAATTAGTTATTAGTTATTAATTAGCTCTTAATTATTGTTATTAATTGGTAATGGACATTTAAAGTATAAAGTCATTAGTATTGTTTAATTAACTACTTATGAACTGTGAAATAGTCCCTAGAACGGCATAACTATGACTTAGAACAGTTATCCTCTGTTATCACGGAACTGCAGCTGCTGCTGCTGCGGCGATTGCTGCTCTGTCGCGCGTCGTATATGGTCTGCTGGTATCGAGTAACTCTCAGTTGCCGTGAAGTCGTCGTTGCTGCCACTCGCTATTAAATTGTCATTACCTTGCTCTGCCTTTGAGTTGGTTTCTTATACAAATAATACTGGGGTCGGACAAGGTCACCCTTTAGGCTACATAACACATGGTGGAGAAAATTAAAATTTAAACAATAGCGAGTTGCGGCGGTGGCGACGGCGCCACGGCAACTCAGGGGAGAGTAGACTAACACAGTTTGT
>Ga0209743_1000620_pt1 | contig 10108 bp, 11 predicted proteins | sample OlaalgELextract2_FD_187378 | JGI IMG/M metagenome (GOLD analysis project Ga0209743, IMG submission 187378) | Olavius algarvensis symbiont microbial communities from Tuscany, Italy - Type G ELBA extract 2 (SPAdes) (version 2) | ecosystem: Host-associated > Annelida > Digestive system >...
GAAACCGGAAGTAGTTATATCTCAGCCGCCAATGCAGCTATCTTGACGAAATTTGGTATGCTGATAGACTTTGACCTTGTGAAGGCAGTGACATCAACAAATACGAAACCGGAAGTAGTATTTAGCGGTTGCGGCCGCCATGTTGAGAAATGGATATGACGTCATATTTCAGCAGTGGGTGCTCCGATTTGGACGAAATTCAGTAGCCTGATGCAGAATAACATGCAGATTGCGGTGAAGTGGTCGAGATCGAAATCAGAAGTAGAATTCCAATATGGCGGACGTTTGTATTTCGAAACAGGAAGTAGTTATATCTCAGCCGCCAACAGAGATATCTTGACTAAATTTGGTTTGCTGATAGACTTTGACCTTCTGAAGGCAGTGACATCAACAGATATGAAACCGGAAGTAGTATTCAGCCGTCGCGGCCGCCATCTTGAGAAATGGATATAACGTCATATTTCCGCAGTGGATGCTTCGATTTGGACGAAATTCGGTAGCCTGATGCAGAATAACGTCCAGATTACGGGCAAATGGTCGAAATCGAAACCGAAAGTAGATTTCCAATAAGGCGGACGTTTGTTTTTCAAAAACGGAAGTAATTATATCTCAGCCGTTAATTGAGATTATGTCGACGTAATTTGGTTTGGTGATAGACTTTGACCTTCTAAAGGCAGTGACATCAACAAATACGAAACCGTAACTGGTATTTAGCGGTCGCGGCCGCCATCTTGACAAATGGAAATGACGTCATATTTTTCTTATTGGTCGTAGAGCCGTGTAACTCCCGGATGTTATTCCTATGTAAGAGGCTGCGTTTTGGCCGGAGTTAAACAACTGTATACCGGTAATTTACTAAAGCTCAAACTCCACTTATTCGATTACCGGTATACAGGTTGTACAGCTTGTTGTATGTCTTGTCGTAATGTTGTACGACTTGTCGTAATGTTGTGGACTTGTTGTGGATTTGCTGTTGGCGGCATTCTGACCCACTTGTTTACAAAATGGCGGATTTTGACGATGACGTGCTACTCGCTTGTAGCTCTCTATGTGTAGTATGTGCTGCAGCTCTGTTAAACATCTATAGTCTAATTGCTGCAAGAAACAAACAAATAAATAAACGAAAACACAGAGTGTGGATTAGTAAGTATTTGCGTTGTCGTCCTCAGTACGGGGCGTACAACAGTCTGATGCACGATCTCCTGGAACTGGACAACACGAAATTTCGAAACTATATTCGCATGGATCCTGATGTTTTTGAAGACTTATTCATAAAAGTTGAACCACGGATAACAACAAAAGACACAAAATTCAGGTAACAAGCAACGCATTAACTGAGTCTTCAGTACGAAATGCATAGTGTACATGCATTGTAATACTTAATCTATGATGTTTGCCTGTGTTGTATTTTCACTGGTAATGTATAGTTTTCATGTTTTCAATTCTTTATTTTATGGCTATATTAATGACCGCGAGCATGACGATGACGACGACGACGATGATGATGATGCCAGAACGTGTACGTTTTATTATCTCCTTAGTTACATTACATATTTTAGTTGTATTTTCAATAGAAATGAACAAATGTATTACACACGTCTAATGCACACATCGTCATTCACAATGGCATCACCAGCTACAGGTCACTGGGATACGTGACCCCTGGAGCTTGCGCACGTACAGTAATTCGGCAATTTCTATTTACACATCTCCAGCGGGCAGCGGTAGACTGATATTGAACGCCACACATTCTCACGTCCCAGCCACAGATTCACAGTCGTTTAACCAAGGTAACTAGACGCTGGCATGTGACGATATCATGCCAACTGGATGGACGCCCGCCGCAGCCAGTTCGACCTTGGAAGAGTGGTCGCGTACATTTAGCCGAGGGCAGCAATGTAGTTGTTTTAGAATTACTGTATTCCACGGAGTTCTCGCGGGAGAGGAGAAAGTTTACGAGTGGGGTCCGAAAATATGGAAAATTTGATGACGGTCGTTGACACACTAGACGAGCAGTAGGCATCATCAGTAGGTAGAAGAGAGTGTAGCAGCATATACGGCAGCGAACGGGAGCCAGACGCATGGACGTCCATACAGTCAGCTCTGCCCACGGGCGACGGGCTGTCGCCACTGCCCAGGCACATGTAATGGAGGTTTCGCAAGGTAGCGGCGTTTGCGCGGCTTTGTGTATCTGGCGGACTCTGTGTAGACATGTGACGATTGGTACACCAATGGTGATTTTTGCTATTTTGACTGTCTTTTGACTGTTTTTGACGAATGGTACACTGAACCAATCGTCAAAAACACTCAAAACCATTAGTGTACCAATCGTCGCAAGTCTACCAAGACTGTACCAACAGTGTACCAATCGTCAAAAACAGTCAAAACATAGTCAAAATAGCATAAAAATGACCACTGGTGTACCAGTCGTCACATGTCTACCAAGACTGTACCAACCGTGTACCAAAAACAGTCACAAGACAGTCAACACAGCAAAAATGACCATTGGTGTACCAATCATCACACGTCTACCAAGACTGTACCAACAGTGTAACAATAGTCTACCAATCATCAACACGAACTTAACTATCGCAAACAGATCGCGCGTCAGCTGCGCACACAATACGCCGAGGGCATTCACAGGCCTAAATATTACACCGTGACCTTGACATCTAGATTAACAGTCACTCAAGGTCACTGGAAACGGAACCACTGGACAGATCATACACGAGTTACTATTAGGCGAGTTATTTGACGTTAAATATTATAGTGACCTTAAAATGTGGGTTAGAGGTCACTCAAGGTCATTCAAATTGGTACCGTTTGAAAGCGCCTTCCATAGTAAGTATGGCTGTATCTGCAGTCATTTAGCAGATATTTAGAGTCAAAGAATGGCCTGACCTTGAAATATGGGTTTGGTGTCCGTCAAGGTCATTGAGAATGGCGCGGTTCGATAGACCATGTGTGACTTTCTATTAGTCCGCCATTGTAACTATAGCTCAGTCTTGTACCATTTGCGAGTTATTTGACGTTCAATAATACCGTGACCTTGAAATGCGACTTAGAGGTCACTCAAGGTCATTGAAGCTGGTGTCATTCAAAAGCTTGGGTGCGGTTTCCTATTCGCCTTCTGTAGTAATTCTGGCCGTATCTGTAGCCGTTTGTGAGATATTTAGCGCCAAAGAGTGGTGTGACCTTGAAAACAGGGTTAGGGTTGGTTCAAGGTCATTGGAAATGGCACCATTTGACAGAGAGCATGCGCGTTCCTATTCGCCTTCCATAGTAACTATGGCTATATCTGCAGCCATTTCGCAGATATTCAGAGTCAAATAATGGCTTGACCTTAAAATGTGGATGCGGGGTTGTTCAAGGTTATTGAAAATGGCGCTGTTCGATAGACCATGTATGACTTTCTATTCGTTCACCGTTGTAACTATAGCTCTATCTTGTACCATTTGCGAGTTATTTGACGTTGAATAATATCGTGACCTTGAAATCGGGGTTAGAGGTCACTCAAGGTCCTTGAAATTAGTGCCGTTCGAAAGCTTGGGTGCGGTTTCCTATTCGCCTTCTATAGTAACTATGGCCGTATCTGTAGCCGTTTGTGAGATATTTAGCGTCAGAGTGGTGCGACCTTGAAAACGGGGTTAGGGTTCGTTCAAGGTCATTGGAATTGGCACCATGTGATAGATCGCATACTAGTTCCTATTCGCCTTCCACAGCAACTATAGCGATATCTTGTATCGTTTGTGAGATATAACGACTTATTGGTAGAATACCACCTATATTTAGCGCCCCCGTTGGGGGCGACCCCGTCGGAATTTCGTGAAGATGTTTGATGCTGATAAAACTAGAATGACTGAGCTACCGTACGGCGAAAAAAAACTATGACCATAGTTAAGCCGTTTTCATCTGATACCGGAACGTTACGGACTGACGGACATACAGACGGACGGACAGACAGATTTGCTATACCAATATCGCGCGTCAGGATGCTGACGCGCGATAAAAATAGTCGAGTTCGCCGAATACACATGTTGAAGCCAACAATGCAACAGTACCAACAGAGCTGCCATCTTGCGAATAAAAATAAAACATGTTGCAGCCTATTACTTTTTAAGAACAATAATGGGGCGCGTGGATCTCAGGGGTTTGTACGCCAAAGTTCACGAAGCGTGGCATTACGTGTACAGCAACCATCTGTGCTTAACAAGTTTTTTCAGAATTACAATATTCTGCCGCGTTCGGGTGTGAGAGCAGAAAGTTTGCGGGTGGAGTCTGAAAATACGCCAAATTTCGTCACTTTTTGGCCCACCCTGTAGTTTAAGGGTGACCAGGAAAAAATCCAAGTAGTACTAACTTCTCTAATGACACTCGAGATCCACCACCTGTAAAACTTTCGCGAACCTCCGTTAACCAGGGCCGGAGAATAAGGCGGCCATAAAAAAATAAATAAATAAATAAAACATTGGCAAAACATAACATAATTACAGTACCACATTGAATAATATGAAGTTAGTACACTGGCCGTTGATGGGTGGGCTGCTATACATTTGGCACAGCGAGGAGGGACTGGGCGGGCCGTTGTCCGCCCAAGCCCCGTCTCACTGTACCAAATGTAACAGCCCACTCATCAACGGTCAGTGTATCAATCACTGTATTGCTGTATAATGATGGTCTGTAGTTGCTGAGCGGTTTTTATGTGACCATTACAGGGTTAAGTGTACATTTCTGCCTGATTTCGTGAACACTCACGCCGTGCCCTGGCTAAAAATCCTGGAGACGCCACTGGTCATTTAATGACTAGTGCAGGTCAATACTGAACGAGTTACCTTTGTTAAGCTGTTAGGACTCTTAGGCAGAACGTATTTACTTAAGCCTATAATATGAATCTGCTGTCAATCTTGCAGAAAATCAATACCAGCACGTGAGAAGCTAGCGGCAACACTGCGATTTCTGGCTACAGGAGAGTCCGTGAAAAGCATACATCTGCAGTTTCGCCATGGTCAAGAAACTGTCAGACGCTACATTCCACAAATATGCCATGCAGTGTACAGCGTGCTTGCAGATGAATACATGAAGGTTTACATTCAGTCATACATACTTAACTAAGTTAACTGTTAATGGGGCATTAATATATAACATCAAATGTAAAACCGTGAAACTACAGTAACATGTCTCAGCAAATTAGCGATCCTTTTCGTTCGCACTTGACAACACAGGACGTTGTTTATTTATGTTTCGTTCAAGACATCAAAAGCAGAATAATAGCTAGCACCAGTGCTACAGAAGTTTGGTTGCTCAGACTGATCAGAAGACACGACATACTGATTCACGCACTGCGGCTGGACTTGACCTGGTGTGGTGTACTGGTTGACAGTCATTGTTGCTGGCCATGTCGTGTGGCTCATATGACAGCTGTAATTTCTGCGGCGTGTGTCGTTGATTAGTTTCTGAATTTCCACTTGAAGGTCATCTTTCTCCAATCCGTCGGGAATTTCTTTCATTTTCTTGAAAATGAGCTTGGCAAAAATCCAGTCTTTGTCTTCATCCAGCTGGTGCTGTTTCTTCTCATCGCAGCTAGTTGCCACCTGTTTCATTACTTTTGTTGACGCGTTAACCAAGGTGCTTATTTCCTTCATTCCCTTCGTAAGGGCTGTGTCTGCTTGGTCGCGGCTTCTCTTTTTGTTTCCTCGTTGATACGTCGTCACGTCAGTCTCAGACTTTGACTTCAATGGCATGTCTTCATCAACTACGTCAGACTTCACAACACTTTCATCTTCCACGGCCGAAGCGTTGCCAATACTGTCACCTTCTTCTGCATTGATCACATCCTCTTCGTCGCTGTTGTCTTCAGCTTCTTCAGCATCTGTCTGGTTCCTTTTCTACATGCACACAAGCATATGCATCACGTCAGTATCACTGTTCGACTGAAACATGAACAACCTATTCACAGTGGCGTTGCTGAATTTTTGCACCAGTTGGGGGGACTCGACTGCGGTGTCTCTAAACCTGATCAGAAGTAACACACGTACCGCCGCCGTTTGTGCACTAATTAACAAGAAACGCACCAGTAGATGAGATAGGCGAACGTTACCGCATGAACCACGCCATCGTTGTAAATATTTACATAACTTTATTCACTGTAAAAGGTAGGAAAAATGAAATATGAACTATACTGCAAAAAACAGATAGTAACCGTGCATGCAATATTATTATACAACAGCTAAGCGCAACAATAACGTCACCAGCAGTTGAACGAATTACGATACTTCATATTGGGTGCCATTATAACTATAGCTCTATATCATGCACCATTTTTGAGTCATCTGACGTTGAGTAATATCGTGACCTTGAAACCTAGGTTAGGGGTCACTAAAGGTCATTCATTGGAAATGGCACCGTTCCGTAGATCGCATTCGTCTTCCATTGTTACTACGGGCGTATCTTTTATTAATGTTTTCGAAACAACGCTATTGCTGGAAAAAGAGCCAATTTTTCATACCTCCTTCTATTTAACTTGCACGATCATGAACCCCATGAATTTTTTCCCAAAATTTTAATAACAAGAACTTAGCTATCGCCAACAGATCGCGCGTCAGCTGCGCACACAGTACGCTGAGGGCATCTATATGCTTAAAATTACATCGTGACCTTGAAATCTAGGTTAAGGGTCACTCAAGGTCACTGGAAATGGAACCATTGGATAGATCATACACGACTTAGTAGTAGTCGAGTTATTTGATGTTGAAATATTCAGTGTCAAACAATGGCGTGACCTTGGAAACCAGGCTAGGGGTCGTTCAAGGTCATTGAAAATGGCGCCGTTCGATAGACTATAATGCGACTTTCTATTCGTCGGTCATTGTAAATATAGCGCTATCTTGTACCATTTTCGAGTTTTTGACGTTCAATAATATCGTGACCTTGAAATCGGGGTTAGAGGTCACTCGAGGTCATTGAAATTGGTGCCATTCAAAAGCTTGGGTATGGTTTCCTATTCGCCTTTTATAGTAACTACGGCCGTACCTGTAGCCGTTTGTGAGAGCGTCAAAGAGTGACGTGACCTTGAAAACAGGGTTAGAGTTCGTTCAAGGTCATTGGAAATGGCACCATTTGATAGATCGCATACGAGTTCGTATTCGCCTTCCATAGTAACTATGGCGATATCTTGCATCGTTTGCGAGATGTAGCGACTTATTGGTAGAAAATCGCGATATTTTTTATACCCCGCTTGTATTTAGCGCCCCGCAGGAGGTGACCGCGTCGGAAATTCATGAAGATGTTTGATACTGATACAAAAAGAATGATTGGGCTACCGTATAGTGAAAAAACTATGACGATATGTTAAGCCGTCTTCATATGGTACCAGAACGTAACGAACGGACGGACAGATGGAGAGACAGATTTGCTATAACATTACAGACGACAGACAGACGGACGGCCCTTACCATAAAGCAAACGTAACTTAGTAAAGTTCGCCTAAACATAGACAGTACGGTCACCTTGGAACATTGGTGAAGTATCGAATCAAACCAGATAAGATAATCGATGAACGTTGTATATCGCTAGCGACACTGTGAGGAAATTGCATTTTTCAAACTGCATGGGGCACGTGGCCCCGTGATCATTAGCTAGCGACGCCACTGTATGCCTAGTCACCAATATTAACGATTTAACATTAGGACGACTAGTAGTTGTGACTAATGCTTTTAATATGTTTATGTGTTTGCATTCTCAGATCCCTGATACATGGGAGGAGTGGACAAAAGTAGCGGAAGTTTACAACAGCCGGTGGAATTTTCCAAATTGCATTGGGGCAATAGACGGGAAACTCATCAGAGTACAGCGACCTGTACGTGCTGGAGGGTCCTACTTCAACTACAAAAAACATTTCAGCGTAAATATGATGGCAGTTGTAGATGCGCATGGTCGATTTCTGTACGTCAGTGTTGGAGCTCAAGGGTCAGCTAACGACGCAGCCGTTTACAATGAGTCCACGTTCTCAAAACTTGTTGCGGAAAGATCAAACCCACTGAATATTCCGCCAGCCTCCATACTTCCGGGAACATGCACTGAAACACCGATGGTATTTGTCGGCGATGAGGCCTATCCTCTGCGCCCATACTTATTGAAACCTTTCAGTGCACGTGGATTGAGTGTCAGTGAGCGAATATTCAACTACAGGGTGTCCCGGGCCAGAAGAACGGTGGAAAATGCATTCGGAATGCTTGCAAACCGATTCAGAATTTTCCACCGTCCTCTACAAATGGACCCAGCTAAAGTTACCACTGTCGTCATGGCCACTTGTGTTCTACACAATATGCTCAGATCGAAAGCCATTCCAGTGCAGTCAACAGGAAATACTCAGCTACCTACAAGTGGACCGATTGTAAACGAAGTCCGCCACGTAGCGAGACAGTCAGGAGCAAACTACAACACCGTTTCGAAAGCTGTGAGGGACAACTTGGCTGACTACTTTGTCACAACAGGCCAAGTACCGTGGCAATGGAAACATGTGAACATTGCAGTGAACAATTATGAACAACCAGACACTGATGTCGATAGTGACATAGAACTATGATAATGACTGCAAACTCCACTGCATTACGTGTTGATTACTAAATACCTTAACTTCTGTCTTCTTATGTGTGTTTGCATTGTCAGTCATGGCTCGTATCTTCATGTGTGGTCTGAGAAAGCTAAGTTGTCTGGCATACACGTAGACTTGTGAGACACGCTTCCCCGACCCACTCTTGGAACATATCTTTTCTTCACGCAGCTCTCGTGCAAAGCTCGATCTGAAGCTGCTGACCTTCTTCTTCAAAGTAGCTGTAAAACACAAATCTGTGGTAATGTTCACTTCTTTGAAATGTTAATTCACTGAAAATGCCCGAATTACATTACATTACATTAAATACCCACTATCGTATCGTATCGTATCGTATCGTATGTCAGGGTGCAGTCGCTATTGCTTCCCATTTCTTGCTTGCACAATAGTTCACTTCACTAACTGTTAACAGGCCTTAGTGTACGTAGGACCAATTCGGAAAAAAAGATACTCCGAAGGAGCGTAGGCGGGGTGCTCATCTCCCTTTCATAGGCCGTTGAACCCATAGGTGGATAAACCACTATTGTCTGTGACGCATGGCCAGTGCGACGCCAGACCTTTGGTTAGCTTCCCAGCCTAAGCTGGTACTCATTTCGCCCACCCAAAGAGGGATGGCCAGGCTGAGTTGACCTGGGTGGTTGGTTGCACACACCAAGATAGTTTACCCGCCCAAAGATGGTCACCCATCCACGCACTAACCGGACTCAGTGCCGAGTAACTACGTTGATCAAGACCAATGCGTTACCACTAAGCTAAACTGCCAACCAAAGTGAAGAGTGAAGACATTCAACTTAACTATGGTCAAAGTATTGTTTTGCATAGATGATATTTTACGTCCACGCGGACGGACAATTATATTCTCCCAGCACTATTTTCCGTCCACAGCAGGAGTAATGGTTAGTGTCAGTTATAGCATCGAAAACCACAGGAAAGAGGGGTCTGGGGAGCCTCCTCCCCAGAATAAAAATTATAATTCTAATTATAACAACATATTATTTTTAGCGTTAGCCACTTTAACGACCTCCCACAGTCCGTTGGCCCTACGCTAAAGTTATTGTTTAAGTTCACATCTTTTTTCGGGTGTAATGTGCGTACTGTTTGCGCCCTCTGGTGAATGTTACCTAGCCTATGGACGGAAAATAGCGTAGTCAGATCTCTACTGTCCGTCCCTGATGGACGGAAAATAGCGTCAGTACGCACTGAATGTCCGTCCATGTGGACAGACAATTACATTTTATCACCATCACCACTATTTTCCGTCCACGTGGACGGAAAATATCACCAAGCATTGTTTTGGGTTAGGGTTAGGGTTAGGGTGAGGGTTCAGTTACGTTTAGTTTTAGGGTTAGGGGGATGGATAAAAAGCCAGTGTTTGCCACAGCGCCCCTTAAACTACACGTGTCCCAAATTTTCAACCACAAAATCGCGAAAATCGGAGAAATATCAACAAACTAAAGCACCATGCAATATATAATGTCGCATAGGTCATACCTGTTG
>Ga0209743_1000622_pt1 | contig 10060 bp, 8 predicted proteins | sample OlaalgELextract2_FD_187378 | JGI IMG/M metagenome (GOLD analysis project Ga0209743, IMG submission 187378) | Olavius algarvensis symbiont microbial communities from Tuscany, Italy - Type G ELBA extract 2 (SPAdes) (version 2) | ecosystem: Host-associated > Annelida > Digestive system >...
TCTGGATCATAGGCTCTATATCCTTTCTTAATAAATTGCGTATCTCTCTTATAATGGTTTTTCTGGATTCAGAAAACCGTTAAGAGAGTCAGGATATAAACCTTCCGGACATATGCCCTAATCGGAATTAGACAGGATTTACAGGATTATCAGGAATTTTCTCGCCTGCGGCGAGGCGCCTTTCGGCCGAAGGCCGCATTATCCTAACGATCCTGTTGATCCTGTCCAATTATTTTCCTTAAAAAAAGAATCCATTCCTCTTTTTATTTCAAATTCTATAGTTTTTTATTTGATCAGACTGGACGCTCGCGGCCACCGGCTCCGCTGACACCTGACACCTGAAACCTGCACCTAGTGGTTGCCGCCTATATCACCTCTCCAAAGCAGACCAAAGCCGATTCCTCTATGGTCGGATTTAAATCTTGCCGTCATCCGTTTAAATATCCGTTTAGCAGGTTGACCACATTGATGCCGACTTCATCGACGGCATAACCGCCTTCCATGATAAACAGGCTGGGGCCGCGAAATTTTTGCGCAATTTTAGATCCTAGTTCGAGAAAATGATCACTTTTTAATTCGAATCTCGAAATGGGATCCTTCTCAAAGGTGTCGACACCCAGCGAGATCACCAGCATATCCGGAGCATAATTATGGATTTGTGCCAGGGCTTGAGCGAGGCTTAGTCGATAATCATCCCATTGAGTTCCCCACGGCATCGGAAAATTGCGGTTGAAGCCTTCACCGGATTTAATGCCGGTTTCTTCAGCATAGCCGAGAAAGTACGGAAACTCCTGCCGGGGATCTCCGTGAAGTGAAAGGTAAAACACATCGGCGCGGTCGTAGAAAATGGACTGGCTTCCATTTCCATGATGATAGTCCACATCCAGAAGGGCCACCCGGTCTGCACCTTTGTCCAGCAAGGCCTGGGCGGCGATTGCTGCGTTGTTGAAAAAACAATAGCCTCCGTAGACATCAGAAGCTGCGTGGTGGCCTGGAGGCCGGCAGGCTGAAAAAACGCTTTGCTGCCCGTGTTGGATCAGATCGGCGCCCGTCAGGGCCACATCGACCGAGGTCGTAATTGCCGGCCAGGTGCCGGCCGTAATGGGCGTTCCGGCATCAAAGGAATAGTAGCTCAATTGGCCGTCGATGTCCTCGGGCAGCATTTGCCGTAGGGTTCGATTAGGCCAGCAGATGGGCAGCGCATCGGTATCCCCGTGTCGCTGTTTCCAGTTGGCGTGGGCCGTGTGCATAAATTCGATAAAATCGTGCGTGTGAACCCTGGCGATGGGCTCAATGCCGAACTCTCGGGGCTCGATTATCTTGCCGAGTTTGGCTTCGGCAATCCGCTCCATGATAATGTCCATGCGCTTGGGGCATTCGAAAGGTGTGACAAATTGGCCGTCAATCAGCTCATATTGGCCGAAGTGCAAACTGTGTTTTTTCGAAAAAACGGTAATCATAGACAGTTCCTATGCATTTTATTGACGAATGAAAAGCGAATTTTAGGTCGGGAAAATTCCCACTTTGGCCTCTTATGAAACTTCTGAGGAATGGATTCGATTATATTTTTTTAGACAGGATTTACAGGATTGACGGGATTGTTTTCGCCTTCGGCGAGGCGCCGTTTCGGCCGAAGGCCGTTGTATCCCGATGATCCTGTTGATCCTGTCAAATTATTTTCCTTAAGATAAGAATCCATTCCTCTTTTTCTTTCAAATTCTAAAGTTTTTTATTTGATCTGACTGGATGCTCGCGGCCAGAGGCGGCGCTCTTATGGAATTTGGTCACCCTGCAACGTGGCAATTTTAGATTGACCGGATCAGGAAAGCAATAGTTGACTTGAATCTGTAAATCAATTTAATTCTTACAAGCTTCATTGAAAATTCTTTCGATGAACCGACCAATCTATTACTGGACCGGATCTAACAAGCATTAACCCCAATATTGCGAAAATTTCTTGCTGTAGGGTGGGCTGTGCCCACCAAACATTGCTGAATTCATCCTTCTACCTTGGTAGGTTACGATGCCAAATAACCAACCACATACCTGAATACGCTTTTTTTCGGGGCGGATTAATCATTGCTGCGAATAGCCAACCAACCTCAAGTTCTACGCTTATAATCCGATATGACTTTCAGAAAGAAAGGAAATATCATGATCGGTGAAATTATAGGCGATATATTCGGGGAAATCATTTCCGGGGGCGATCCGTCCAAACGCTCTCAAGCGGTGATTCGGGTCCTTGTCGGCCTGCTGGGTGTGGTGCTCTCTGCCGCCGGCGTCATAAAAACCTTTTCTTACGACGCGGGGCTGGCTTTCCGATTGGCCGGCATGTTCCTGTTTGCCATGCTTCTGTGTTTTTGTGGATTCAACATCGTCCTGCATCGAAAATGGAAATGGCCGGGACGACTATTTCTACTCAGTTTACCGCTGCTATTCGCGGTCCGGATTATCTTCGGACCGTAAATCTTATCTGGTTTTGAAATCCGGGCCAACTTTTTGCGGCGTGAATAGGGGGCATCCTTGACCAATGGAATCTTCCGATCGGCCCCTTTGATCATCTTTGATACAGCGCGCAAACCATCCCCCTTTCCCGCAGCCCGCAAAACACCATCTCCATTTGCAAATTCGAAAACCGTGATTTAGGACGCAGATTTTCGCAGATGCACGCAGATTGCGCCAAATTAAGGAATTGAGGGATTGAGGTATTACATAGACCGATTACCTTCTATACCTAAATACCTAAATTCCTGAATCCCTAAATTGAACCCATATTTATCTGTGAAAATCTGTGAAGATCTGCGTCCCATAATTTTTTACGACCCGGAGGGAGGATCAGGTCTTCTGCGACAAAATTAATACCGATCGTTGCCTGACTGTCTGTTGACATTATTTAAAGCACAGTGATATGTACAAAAAATTCCTATTGCGAAACACCCGATTGGGTTTTTCGATAATGGTCAATGCTTTGCGGGATAGCAATTCTTCGATGAACGAATTTTAACCCTAACGGAAAAAGGAGGAGGCATATGCAAAGGAGAATTGGTCGATTAACCGTTTTGGGCTTGGTCGCACTGCTGGCGATCGCTTTTCTGTCCTTACCGGCCTGGGCCGGCAAAAAGGATGACACCCTTAATATCGCAACGACCAAGGAGTTGGAAAACGCCGACCGGTATTTTAATACCGCGCGCGAGGGCATCATTTTCGCCCGCCATGTCTATGACAACCTGCTCTATCGCGATCCGAAAACTTATGAGTACAAGCCCCTGCTGGCCAAATCCTACAAGTGGGTCGACGACACCACCATCGCGATGGAATTGCGCCAGGGGGTCAAGTTCCATGACGGCAGTGACATGACCGCCGACGATGTGGTTTACACCCTTAATTTTGCCGCCAACCCGGATAACAAGGTCAAAACTCAGCGCTATTCCAACTGGATCAAGGAGGTCGTTAAGGAAGGCCCTTATGAGGTGAAGATTCTGCTGAAAGAGCCGTTTCCGGCTGCCATGGAGTTTCTTTCGGGCGCCAACCCGATCTATCCCAAGGATTATTATGCCAAGGTCGGCCCCAATGGTTTCGGACTGGCGCCCGTTGGAACCGGCCCATACAAGGTGACCGAACTGGAGCCCGGCCAAAAGGTCGTCATGGTAAAAAACGAAGATTACTTCAAGGACAGCCCCAAGGGCCAGCCTTCCATTGGAAAAATTGTGTGGCGGACCCTGCCTGAAATGAACACCCAGGTGGCCGAACTGATGACCGGATCGCTGGATTGGATCTGGCTGGTGGCGCCGGATCAGGCCGACAGGCTGGCCCAGATGCCACACCTGACCGTGATTCCGGCCGAGACCATGCGCATCGGTTTCATCAAGATGGATGCCGCCGACCGCACCGGCGCCCAGGGCATGGACAACCCGTTTAAGAAACTTGCCGTCCGGCGGGCGGTCAACCATGCCGTCAACAAGGGGGCCATCTCCAAAAGTCTGGTCGGCGGTGATTCGCGACCGGTTTACTCCGCCTGCTTCCCGACCCAGTTCGGCTGCACCGACGATGTCATGCAGTATGAATACGATCCGGAAAAAGCCAAAAAGCTGCTGGCTGAAGCCGGTTATCCCGACGGATTCGAGACTATCCTCTACGGCTACCGCAACCGGCCTTACGCCGAGGCCATGGTGGGGGACCTAGCCGCGGTGGGGATCAAGGCCAAACTGATGATGATGAAGTATTCGGCCCTGCGCGAAAAATCCCGGGCCGGCAAGGTTCAATTCGACTTTCAGACCTGGGGATCGTACTCCATCAATGACGTCTCGGCCATTGTCAGTTATTTTTTCGAGTTTTCAGACGATGATATGGCCCGGGACCCCCAGGTGCGCGATTGGCTTTTAGAGGCCGATTCGACCATCGACACTGACAAGCGCAAGATGCTGTATAAAAAAGCCCTGCAGCGGATCGCCGAGCAGGCCTATTGGGCACCTTTGTTCACCTATGTCTCCAACAATTGCTTCAGCAAAGATCTCGACTTTACCCCTTACCCGGATGCCGTACCGCGGTTTTTTCAGGCATCCTGGAGGTAAATCGGTCTTGCCGGGAGTGATCCGCTCCGGTTCGCTCCCGGCAGTATTATCCTAAATGAGCGAAAAGCGCTCATTTAGGTGTTATTCGTTATGTGTTAATCGTCATTAGGCCCTCAGCGACATCACATAGACAGTTTGTTGTCGATGTTGCCGCGCGAAATGATTTTTCAATGGTTTCAGGTGTCAGGTTTCAGGTGTCAGCATTTAGCACCTCTTTTTCCTGACACCCGACACCTGAAATCTAAAACCAATGAACTGCGCTGTGGCTGCCCCGATGGGACCACTTTTTTCGATCGTGGTATCGAAAATAGCCTAAGCGCTTAGGGCCTTTTTACTGACAACCTTTTGTGAGTTACGGAAGGCGTTCCGTCTCAGGCGGATCAGTGTTCAGCCCAGCGTCTGGCCTGAAAAGCGGCCAATTTGATCAATGATAGAAACTATAGTTTAATGCCATCGTAGGGTCGGCCACCGTGCCGACGTTAATTTGGCGGGCACGGTGGCCCGCCCTACATTTCTAAAATACGCGGTTTCACTGGAAGCTCCTAGTTTCAGGGAGTTAGGTCACTTTATCTTGACTTCTGAATCCGCCTCCGGCGGAACACTTGAAACCTTGACTGTAGTTTCATGAGAGTGCTGTCTCTGGCTAATGGACAGCCGCTCTGATCGGAAAAGAAACCTTTTAGGAATCGGTTCCGAAATCGGCTGCTGTTGGGTTTCGCATTTCGTGATAGCACCGCAAGAATGTAGGTTGGGTTGAGTGTAACGAAACCCAACAATGCCTGGAGTTGGCTCAACCCAACCTACCATGGCAACGTAGACTAAGATGGAATCAACTCCAGCATTTGAATTGTAGTTTCACAAGAGCGCAGCCTCTGGCTAAAGGGCAGCCGGTCTGATCGTGAAAGAAACTATAAAAAAGCGAATATCGAATATCGAACAAGGAATCATGAATATCGAAGTAAGGTATTCTATCGATTTAAAATTATCTAAAATAGTCAGAGCGAAGCGATTCCACACTTCATCATTCGATATTTCTTGTTCGATATTCTGCGGTTCGTTTTTAAATTTTCGCATAGTTTCATAAGAGTACGAGTACGAAACGTCGGATGCGCTTATGTGATACTTCGCCGATTTGCTGAAGTTTCTCTTTTCGATATGACCGACCCTTTGTTTGGCCGGCGGCGGCACTGACACCCGAAAGCTGAATCCTACAAACTGCGCCATTGCTGCCCCGCCGGGGCCACTTTTTCCAGCGCGGTCTCGGAAAAAGCATAGTGTCAATTTAACCAATAACAGACAACGAATAACGAATATCTCCCAGTTATCTGAGAATCTGAAGCCATGCTAATTTATACCCTCAAGCGATTGGGGCTGGCAATCCTCGTTCTGTTAACCGCCTCGCTGATCAGTTTCATGCTGACCCGGGTTTCCGGCGATCCGGCCATTGCCCTGGCCGGCGAGGGGGCCAGCCACGAGGAAATTGAATTCGTGCGCATTCAATACGGCTTCGATCGACCGCTGGTTGTGCAATATATCGAGTGGATCGGCCGGGCCCTGCAGGGGGATCTGGGTGAATCCCCCTATATGAAACAACCCGTGTCCACAATGATTCGCGAACGGATCGGCGTGACCATGACCCTGGGCGTCTGTTCCCTGCTGTTTGCCGTCATCGTGGCCATCCCGCTCGGCGTTCTGGCCGCCATTCGGCCAAATACCTGGATTGACCGCACCGCCCTGTCCCTTTCGGTGCTGGGACAGGCCATGCCGTCTTTTTGGTTCGGCCTGATCATGATCATCGTTTTCGGGGTGATGCTGCGCTGGCTGCCCATTTCCGGCAGCGACACGCCCCTTCATTTTGTCATGCCGATCATTGCCCTGGGTTATTATGCCACCCCGGCGTTTATGCGCCTGACCCGCTCCGGCATGCTGGAGGTCCTGGCTTCGGACCACATTCGCACCGCCCGGGCCAAGGGTCTGAAATGGGGCAAAATTCTCTTCAAACATGCCCTGCGCAATGCCATCATCCCCGTGGTCGCCCTGGCGGCCGTGCAGCTTGGCTTTATGCTGGGAGGCTCGTTCATCATCGAGTCGGTTTTTGCGCTGCACGGTATCGGATATCTGGCCCTGGTATCCATCTACCGCTCCGATCTGCCGGTGATCCAGGCCCTGGTATTGCTGCTGGCGTCGATTTATGTGGTGCTGACATTTATCGGCGATATTTTAAACGCATTTATAGATCCTCGCATCAGGGTTCGGTAAGCATGACACACATTGAAAATGGCAGCGAGACAATCGACAGAGGCCTGGGGTTGGAGGTAGTCTTCCCGACTCCGCGCCAAATCATGCGCCGGCGGATGCTGCGCCACAAAGGGTTTCTTTTCGGTGCCGCGGTGGTGACAATCATTTTTATCATGGCCGTTCTGGCTCCCGTTCTGGCCCCCCATGATCCCTACCACCAGGACCTGTCGCTGCGGATGATCCCGCCTATCTGGCAGGCCAAGGGCACCTGGGAGCATCCCCTGGGGACCGATAACCTGGGCCGCGATTATTTGAGCCGGCTGATATACGGCTGCCGCATATCGCTGTTGATCGGTTTTGCCTGCATGCTCATCGCCATGGTGATCGGTACGGTGATGGGCCTGTCGGCCGGGTTTTTCGGCGGCAAGGTCGATATGCTGGTCAGTTTTCTCATCACGGTCCGCCTGGCGCTGCCCGCTTTTCTGGTGGCCATCGCGGTGGTCGCGCTCATCGGCGGATCCATGCAGGTCGTGATCTTGGTCCTGGGCTGTTTGATCTGGGACCGTTTTGCCGTGGTATTGAAGGCCACCAGTCAACAGATCAGTTCCATGGACTATGTCTCGGCCGCCAAAGCCGCGGGCTGTTCGGTCTTCTGGATTATTTCCCGAGAAATCCTGCCCAATGCCTTCAATAACCTGGTGGTGGTGGCCACCCTGGAAATCGGCCGGGCCATCCTGCTGGAGGCGGCCTTTTCGTTTTTAGGCATGGGGGTGCAGCCGCCCATTCCGTCCTGGGGGCTGATGATCGCCGAGGGCCGGGAATTCATGCTCTTTGATCCTTACCTGATAACCATCCCCGGCCTGGCCCTGTTTATTTTGGTGCTGGGCATGAATCTTCTGGGAGACGGACTGCGCGATGTGACCGCGCCGGAGGGCCGGTCATGAGCAAGCTGCTGGAAGTCAAGGGATTGCATGCCGATCTGCGGCTGCCGGCGGGGATGCTGCACGCCGTGCGCAACGTCAGCTTCAGTATGGATCAGGGCGAGACCCTGAGCCTGGTGGGCGAATCCGGCTGCGGCAAATCCATGACGGCCCTGGCGATCATGGATCTCTTGCCGCCCCGGGGGATCCGCCGGGCCGATAAACTGGTTTTCGAGGGCCAGGACCTGCTGATGGCCAGCCCGGCGGACATGGCCGGCATTCGGGGGGCGCGCATGGCCATGATTTTTCAGGAGCCCATGACCTCGCTGGATCCCTGCTACACCATCGGCAATCAGCTGGAAGAGGCCATCCTTGAACACCAGAATATATCCGTGGCAGAAGCCCGGGACCGGGCTGTTTATCTGCTGGGAAAAGTGGGCATTACCGCGGCTGCCTCGCGCTTGAAACAATACCCGCACCAGCTTTCGGGGGGCCTGCGCCAGCGTGTGATGATCGCCATGGGCTTGATGTGCAGCCCCGGCCTGATCATTGCCGACGAGCCGACCACGGCCTTGGACGTCACCATTCAGGCGCAAATCCTGGCCCTGTTGGCTTCCATCCAGCAGGAATTTAATATGGGATTGCTGCTGATCACCCATGACCTGGGCGTGGTTGCCAGAATGACCGACCGGCTGGCCGTGATGTACTGCGGCCAGGTGGTTGAAACCGGCAATGTTCGGGAAGTTTTCGATCAGCCGTTGCATCCCTATACCCGGGGGCTGATGGAGTGCATCCCGGTGCCGGGCAAAACCCGGCCGGGCCGGAAACTGGGCTCCATCCCAGGGATCGTGCCGACTCCTATCGGAGATTTGCACGGCTGCTCCTTCCGCAACCGCTGTTACGCGGCTGGGCCGCCGTGTGCCGAAGAGGACGTGGCCCTGCGCGAAGTCTCTGCGGGACGGACCTATCGCTGCCTGCTCAGCCCTGAAGCCTGCGCCGCGGAATCCAAAGGAAATTGGCGATGACCGAGCTTGCCCTCAACACCCGCGAGGTAACCAAAACCTATCTGGTCAGCGGCGGTGCGTTCCGCAGCCGGCGGCGGCTTCAGGCGGTCAACGGCGTCTCCCTGAATGTTGCCAAGGGTTCGGTGCTGGGGCTGGTCGGCGAGTCGGGCTGCGGCAAGACGACCATGGCCAAATTGATCTTGGGCCTCGAGACGCTCAGCAGCGGAGAGATTTTTATCGACGGCCGGGCGATATCCAAAATGTCCGCCAAAGGCATTGCCCGCCGGGTGCAGCCGGTTTTTCAAGATCCGTATTCATCCCTGAACCCGCGCAAAAGCATTGCCTCCATTATTTCCCTGCCATTGAGGGCGCTGAAGGTCGGCACCCGTGAACAATGGGATCGCCAGGTGAATGACATCATGGAACTGGTGGGACTGCCCACCCGGATCAAACATAATTATCCCAATCAGCTGTCCGGCGGTCAGCGCCAGCGGGTGGCCGTGGCCCGGGCCTTGATCATGCAGCCGGAGGTGGTCCTGTGCGACGAGCCGACCTCGGCCCTGGATGTATCGGTGCAGGCCCAAATTCTCAACCTGTTGATGGAATTGAGGCAGGAGCTCAATTTGACCTACGTGCTTATCAGCCACGATCTGGCGGTTGTGGAGCATATAGCCAGCCGGGTTGCCGTGATGTACCTGGGGCGGATCGTTGAGGAGGCCGAGACCCCGCAGCTATTTGAAAAACCGCGCCATCCATATACCCAGGCACTTCTAACTTCTGTCTTGACACCGGACCCGAGCCTGGGCCTGCCCGAAACCCATTTGGGACTGGAATATCCCAATCCCATTGATCCGCCTTCCGGTTGCACCTTCCACCCCCGCTGTCCCAAAGCCACCGAGCGGTGTTCAAACGAGCCGCCCCAACCGAGCATCGACGCCGATCGCATGGTTGAGTGCCATCATCCGGATTGAGGATTTCTGCCTCAAAAAAATGATCTAAAATTAAAAATGAACTAAAATGATCTAAAGTTATGGTATTCTATCCATTTTATAAAACCAGACAGATCGACCTGTCGGGTCGTAGCCGAAGGCGAAGCCTGAAGCTATTCTTTAATTTTAGTCATTTTAGTGACTATTTATTGAAATCAAATCATGTTTGCGCAAGACTTATGTCATAGCCAGATTGAAAAGATGATTTACTTTAGAGCCTGCGCATAAACTTAAAATTGATCAGAATAAATTACAAAATTGTAGGTCCAACATTTTAAATTTGGTCAATGTTCTTTGAAAAATTGGTTAAAGCAGCAATCTGCTGTGCTTCAGGTTAA
>Ga0209743_1000623_pt1 | contig 10052 bp, 4 predicted proteins | sample OlaalgELextract2_FD_187378 | JGI IMG/M metagenome (GOLD analysis project Ga0209743, IMG submission 187378) | Olavius algarvensis symbiont microbial communities from Tuscany, Italy - Type G ELBA extract 2 (SPAdes) (version 2) | ecosystem: Host-associated > Annelida > Digestive system >...
TCCTATTAGTGCCAGCAATTAAAGGAGATATGTATATTAATACATTGTAATTATAGCCAGCCAACGTTAATTAAATTAGACAACAAAAATATTGGTGGGCATCTAACACCTTTACAACCTTGAAATCTGGGTTAGAGGTCACTGAAGGTCATTCAAACTGGTACTATTCAAACTTGGGTGTCATTTCCTATTCGCCTTCCATAGTAACTATGGCTCTATCTTTAAGCGTTTATGAGATATTCAGCGTCAAAATATAGCGTGGCCTTGAAAACTGGGTTAGGGGTTGTTCACGGTTATTGAAAATGCCGCCGTTCGATAGACCATTGTAATTATAACTCTATCTGGTACCATTTTTTAGTTATTGAGGTTGAGTGATATCATGACTTCCAAATCTGTGTTTGAGGTCACTCAAGATCATTCAAACCGGTACCATTCGAAAGCTTGGGTGCAGTTTCCTGTTTGCCTTCCATAGTAGCTATGGCTCTATCTTGCATCATTTGCCAGATAAAGCGAGATATTGGTCAAAAATCGTGATTTTTCATACCCCCTTGCATCCAGCGCCCCCGTTAGGGAGGTCCCCATCAGAATATCGTCATCCCGTTTGGTGTAGGAAAACTAGAATGGTGGGGCTACCGGACGGTGAAAAAACTTTGAAAATATATATAACCGTTTAGACTCAATGCCGGCGTGTGACAGACGGATGGACAGTCAGACAGGCGGACATCTTGCAACGGCATCGTCCGCACTATGCATACGTGTCACATGGGAAAAACCAACTGAAACAGAACAAAATTTTAAAAGAAAATTATGACCCGACTGTGGGAACCTAAAATGCTGCAGGCGAGAGCTATCTCACTGCACCAGCAGTGAACTTGTTGAAAGTGGTCTAAAGCGCCCATGTAGAGGGTGAGCGCATTCAGTCGGGGGCATAGCTAAACAGCGAACATCGCCTACAAATATTTTTGGGGGTATAGTCACTCCGATAATGAAGGGGTAATACTAAGCAGCGCAAGGGAGCTCTGGAACACCGCAGGGGACAGCATTTGTGTATTGCATTTGGTTAGCAATGCAGAAATTTGGGCACAGGCCAGCGTCTCTATGCCCCCAGATCAAGACTTCTGTTAACAGTCCAATTCCGGTCAAATCAACTTTATAATCGTACAACAAGTGTTGACTAGACTAAAAATATGCCTGTTCTGCTGAGTATTTTAACGAAGGAGCTGTATGTTCGCACTTAAATAACTGCAAATAGGTGGGCACATATTCGCACTTACCAGTTTTACTTACTGCTAAAACATTGTTAGCATAATTTATGTACATGTACAACCTTTACAGCAAGTCTGGCAGTGTTCTGGCTGGCCCAGTGGGAAAATTTCTCACAATAACACCACTCGTTCATGGTTTAAGTCCCACTCACACTAAAGTTTTTATTACTGTTTTTCTTACTTTTTACAGTATTGTTTTTATTGTAATGCGACTTATTCAGTTTAACATTTATTTTAATAATCACTTCCACATCTTCACGTTAAGTTGTATTACTTGGTATTCGCACGTGCATAAGTGTGAATAGCTGACCATCTATTCGCACTTACGTGAGCGCGAATAACATCGGCATTTAACGAATAGGCCTACTACATATATTATCAAAGTTATTTAAAATTACCTGACTAACATACTTACTCAGTTACATGACAAATTACTTATTGAAAAAAAAGTGTCAGGCAGAGCAGTATATATAGCAATTCCTGTACTTGCAACATCAAAATATTGCAAAAATGTTGCATGGTCAACCTGTCAGCGTAACATATACCCTGGCATAAAACGGTGCTAAATATTGACCCAACTGTTTGTAATATATTGAGAACAGCAGACATGAGCTGCAGCTTTTCATGTCTATACTAACATTCAGTTGTTCGGTGTTTGTACAGAAAAGGAAGACTTTATGTTATGTTGACTATGATCAAGCAACTGGTGAGGAGGATGTGGTACAGAGTGCTGCAGCACTGACTTGGCCTGGCACAGCTTCGTCTGTTCAGATGGAATCCAGTGTGTGTGCCATGCACTGTGCCAGAGAGTCTGTAACTTACGATGATGAAGATGACTCTTTAAGTGCTGCTGATCCGCGTATAATAAGAGGAAGGTTCTACAATAACCAGTTCGCTGTCAACCATAACAATCCTACTAACTGGATGCATACTACAGCATCCAGGTATATGATATTCTATAGAAATACCAGCATTGTCTTCATTCTTGTTAGATCTTTTGACATTGGGTCATTTTACTTTTGGATTAGTCTTTTTGCTCAACAGAATCTGTACGTGTACTCACAGGCCTCAAGGAGTAAAGTTATATTAATTATAGTTGGCATTTACATGTCCTCAAGTATTTATTATTATAATACTAAAGAAGAAAGGAGTGATGCAGACGAGTAGGCTTGCAGACGTCTTACCGTGAAAGTTTTGCGGAAATGTTGCTCTCAGATGTCTGCAAGCCTCTTTGTACCATAACTCATTTCTGCTGAAGTCTAATAATAATAAATAAATACCCATAATAATTACTCCTTGCTGCCTGTGAGTACACGTAGCGATTACGCTGAACAAAAAGACTAATCCACAAAAGTGAAAGAGCCCATTGTCACTTTAATCTCCACATTGACAGTCTGGTATAGTATGACAGGAAAATTGAATCGTAATTTCAGTTTGGAGAGCAAATGTACGGTGAGATCAAGACTAACAGTGGAATTGTGTGATACATTATGTTGGTCTCTGCCAGGATTCGTTCCACGGAAAGTTAAATATGTTTTGCCTTTTCAGTTACAAAACAGGGACACTGCGGTGCCTGCAGAAGGAAATTGCGACTTACAGACACTGATCTGTGTCCTTGTGGCGAGACCCAGACGATGTCCCATATTGTCGAATCCTGTCCAGTGTCCCCTGACAAAACTGAATGGCAGCTTATCTCCGCTATACTCTGCGGATGAAGACGCTGTTTCGTGGCTGACCAGTTATGGTTCATGATACACATATGAGAAGAAGTTACAAAATGAGCATTATATATTTTATGTTATATATTCTTAGCAGTATGCTAGTATGCTACATTACGACTGTCTCGCAACTGTTCATGCTGACACATAATGCAGTGTTTTACTGTTCAATAGTATGTTAATATGTATATTATATGGTTTTCATGGCGAAATTAGTAATAAATTTTGTGATTAAAATGTATTATTAAAATCGTATGTTATGAAGTTAACTGCACACAATTTTGCATTTTATCACTTGTCATTGTAGGCCACCGAATTTGTGTGTGTTTCCAAATGCACACCAAGTATCAAGCTCATGCTCATCTGAAATACTGTCCGTCGTTGACCCGACGGTTGTTGCTTCTGAGAAACAGGTATTTTGGATGCGTTGTTACAGAATGACAGAAAAACAGTTTCCAATTATTCGTTTGTATTTGTTGACTAGTTTTGAACCTGCATAATGAAAAATCTGAATTTGCTGTGATGTTGCTGCTGAAATTTGCAGGACATATTTAAAAAGCCAGTGACACAGCAAGTTAATACTGCAGCCAAGCAACGACAGCCTCTAACAGCAAAGAAGTTGCGCCGGATACAGCAGAAGAGACATTACAGAGAACTGCAGAAGAAACAGGAAGAGCAGGCGAAGGAGCATGCTAGTACACCAAGGCCATTGCGACCGTGTAAATATTACCAGTCAGGCAACTGTAACAAGGTGAGCATTCTGTGATAATGTTCTACTTTTTACTGCAAACAATGCAGATACAAAGGTAGAGACATTGCCATCACCCGAAGTTCCGTCTTTTTTCAGTATGGACGTCTCAGACTCTGACCCACCAGAAAAAGGCAAGAAGTAACACAACTGACCTAACCCATTTAGTATTTCTTGGCCAATCACAGCAAGTTGCATGGTGACTGGACTTTTCATGCCATTGGCTATGTGTACTGCAGACTATTTGTACAGTATGTAGATTGTAGACCATTCGTACCATGGACCATTCGTACCATATTTACAGTAAACTTGTGACAAAATAATCACTTACCTTTGTACCCGACGATCCATGACAGGTAACCCATTTTGCAGTTCTGAGGGCAGCATCACATATCTACTCTCCATCAGCGAAATGATAATTTATACACTGTAAAGGATGTTGTTTTTGATGAATATGTTATTGTAACTCGTAATAACAAATTGTGCTGTGATTATCAGAATTTACTTACTTAACTTACTGCGTATTTGCATATTTAGTGAGCATGCTTAATCAGCGTTGAGTTGTCCCAGTTGAAAGTAGCATGGTTTTAAAACACTGGTTTCCTACACGGTATAGGAAATTACAAGTGACAGTAAACTACTAATAACAACATTCAACATTTTTAACAACATTTTTTAGAGTAATAATGGGTGGTTAAGTTTGAACTTTTTCAGGCTTTATAACACAAATGATGTGAACAGAATAGTCAGGAACGCTTCATGGTACAAACAGCCCATGGTATAAGTGGTCTACATATGGTACGAATAGTGCATGGTATAACCAGCCACAGCTAGGTGAAATGGCCATGCAGGTAAAATGATTGTGTGGTGACAGTATATGCTGCTGCCTACCTGGATGGTCAGTACTGTTGAGGTGGTGTTACGAAAAGGTGCTTACCAGCCGTGGTGATAATCATTATGTCATAATCTTGCTAGCAGCCTGACTTGCAATATGTAGATTAGTGTACTCTAATGCAGACAGATTGTGCTGGGTAGTTGTTCACAGTGTACTGCCAATACTATTGAAGTGAATTATATTTCAGCAGAAGTCTGTCAGTAGCACAATGAAATCAGTTCTGGTCGATACGAGTGTGGTGACATTTGACATAAAGTAATAATGTTTGTCACTCTGTTAATGCTACATTGACTTCGTTCTGCTACTAGTGACAAGCACATTAGTAAGCAACTTAAACACATTACTAAACATATTAAGTTTTAAAATTAACGTGCGACTCATACGGAAAGCTCTAAACAATTTTTTATGTGCCTGTGTGCAAGTGCATGTGCATAGCATGTAGAAACAACTGCATGAATATGTTCAGAGCTGTTGCATATGCAAAAAACATGCATGGATATGTTCAGAACTGTTGCATTATACTGAGTTCTTGGTATAATTAGAGGTGCAGCTGTCAAGCGATTTATTTCTTTAATCTTGTTAATTGTGCGATTAATTTTTTTAATTGTGTGTTTTAATCACGGTTTCAACGGACATTGTGTTTGATACATGTTTCAATTTGTATTGCATTTGCAAGTGGACGTCGTCTGCCCTTGTTGTTGAACGTTAGGGTAACATTAACAGATTAACTAGATTAACAGTTGTCATGTCAACACTAGTCTGTACTCCTAATACTGACCACTGATCACATTTACAGTGACTGCAGGTTAGTGCAGGTCACTGAACTTATTGACAATGACGGAGTTTTTTTTCAGTTTTAAGTAATTATTTGTTCATTTAGTGTCGAGAAACGTTCAATTTTGGAATGTTTGTATTCAATGTTTGCACCGCTGGTTTGCGTCATTTTTTTATTACGTTAAAATTTTTAACTGCATTCATTTTTTTAATCGCGATTAATTCTTTACCGTGTTCATTAACGTGTTAATTTTACAGCGTAATTAGAAGCACTGTGTTACCGTACTGTATGTGTGTATGTTAGTGCTATGTGTGATATCTTGTGTCGATGTGTGCAGGGTAAAAATTGCACTTTCAGTCATAGCTGTGAAATCATCAGAAAGCCAGAACTGTGCAAGTTCTACCTGTTAAGCACCTGTACAAAAGGCTTAGCATGTCCATACTATCATGATATCCTTGGAGATGTATAATGCATTTAGCTGTATTACTTAATCAGAATTTTAATTTTTTTAGCATTACTTCTCGTGGTCTCGTGACTTGAAATGCACATTGCCAACTCAGTTTAAAATTCAGGTAACTGAATAATTTAATCTTGGCATGATAACAGTAAATATTTTTTTTCATAATTAAGAGACTGAGCAAAGGCAAAATGCAGTGTGTGGTTAGTGCCAATTTTGTCATTTTGCAACTAACTGTGCAGTTGGTGTGCAGAAATAATTATGTACGACTTATAATACGATTTTGTTTTTTACTGGATCATAGAGTTGTATGTGGCAAACGTTTGTATGTTTTTATTTACCTGCTGGTAATTTTCTATGGACACTTTGGGTTACACAGTTAAAATTAGATGGAATACGTAATAATTTTTACTGTTATATTGGCCATATTTATGGGATATTGTTGCTTTTATAAGTTGTTATATCAGCTGCTGTGTGCTTGTTTACAATATAAAGAGTTAAGTGTTTCCTTAATGTGTTGCTGCACGTGATTGGCCGTGCAAATTTTTTCATGTTTTCAAGTTTTGTATGAATGGTGATGCCTGCAAGTTCTCTCATGAGCCTCTGACTGACGAGTCACGCCAGCTGCTCGATAAGGTAGGGAGGGACAGTTTTGTGTGTTACATTGTGAGTTCTGTTGTTGACATAAACATTCTTTCAGTTGTTATTCTACTGTTTGCCACATTATACTGCTCTTGTGTCACCGTCACATATTCAGTGCTTACAGGTGTGTCGTATATAAACCTACTTACTTTATAACACGGGTGCCACCTTGACTGCTGAGTATTCACGCACTGTATGCCAACCATTGATCAATCATACATGGCCAACGTCAATGCAGAGTATGACTTTTGCAGTTGGTAATGAGTCACGTAAGACAACTGCAAATTCATCATACCAAAACAGCCATTAACATTACACAATGTAGATATTAATATGAGTGCAGTCATATGGAGTCAGGATGGCAATACGTTATATGCAGGAATAGTTTTTCAAGACGTTGGCTGTAAAAACATTCCTGTGAAATATCAGGTTCATAAGATTAACATAGGTTTATGTTACGATGACATCAGTGTCACTACTATCAGCGTTGCATCTTATCGGGAGTCTTCTGTGAAATTGTTCACAATTTTACATTCTGTGGTCTTGTCTAAGCCCTTCCACACTAATCCATCCCTTCTGGTGTGGAATATGCATAAGACTCACTGGTGTTAAATGTATACCCGACAATGGTATCTGATTCCTTTTAAATTATCTGTTGTACTGAACTTGGAAATATACACCTGTATTGCTTTTCATCGGAAAATCCGTTCAGAGCATTCAGTGCTGCGTTCTGGAAAGTAAACATACACAATGAGTAACAAATTGCTGTATTTAGTCTGTGATGTGGTTGGTGATTGACAGGCAGTGGCAAATGGTGATACAAGTGCTACTGGAAAGACAGGTACGGTAGACTACAAAGACGTGTTATTGTAATTGAGTACTGTCAAATTACTGTCGTTTTTCTGATGATTTTTATCTGCGGCAGTATAGCATCGCTGGCTATGCAGAGTGCATAATAGCTATGAACAGCACTGGCTGGCTAGCTGGCTGTATGTCACAAGACAGTACCAAGTGGAAGCAAATTATCTTAGGATCCGCTGTTTTCACCATTCAGTAGCCAAGGGACTCGAGTTTACTGACACAAGGTGCACTTTATACTTAGCCAGTACATTTTTATCAGTAATATCATTATAATTATATAATTAGTACACACAGACTGATACATAAGTACATAAGTTGGTATCGTACAAGTTGACAAGTAGCTCTGCTATTGCAGAGAGGCCACACGATGCTTCGTGTTTTTTGTCAGTAGTTAGCTTCGACTGTACAACACTTCGACCACAGTCTTTTATTATTGTTACTGTGGCTTAATATTTACCACTGCATACAGTTAAATGCTGCTCTGTTGTCTTCGGTGTAACCATATTCACTTCGTTGTCATCTCCTGTGATAAACAAACAGCGCCACTTACCAGCGACTAGTGTCATCAACTTGCCATGGTTTGGTGCAGCCGTGTGTATTGCAGTTGGTGGTTGAACCGTTCAGGGCACGTGATGGAGCCAGATATTGGCCGAGAATCACAATTTTTGCCTATCCCACCTGCCTATCCCATCTACCCATCTACTTGCCTATCCCATCGATGCCCTGGTAAAAAAATTTTTGGTAAAAAACATGGTAAAAATATTTTGAAGATACGTACATGGAACGTGACAGATGGATGGACTGACAGATGGACAGACACCACACAATGGCATAGGCTGCGCTTTGCAGAGCATCATGCAGCAAAAAACTAATACATTTGTATAACTATATATACTCGATATTAATATCCTTATTTTTTGCTTTTGCATTTGTAGGTCAGCAGTTGGCAGGTGTTGTTGCTAAAGAAAACCGTTTTTCAAATGGAAAAACTCGACAGCCTGTGAATTATGGTACACCTTTAATGCCACAGTAAGTTCTGTGTTGTGTAGTGGAGTCTGCTTTCGTTGCCTTCACTGCTTTGACATTGTTGGTTGGGCATGACGATGGTTGACAGCACAAAGGTGCTACGAAAAATTGACATTTTGATACCAGTTTATAACCCGAACACTTTCCCATCTTTGGACAGAATGTGAAAATGTAATTCGTTATAGAAACAAAGAAAACTGATTTTATTGAAGCATTTAATCAAACTTGAGTGGATGCGCAAAGGTGTTATGTCCATTCCAATCTTCCGTGGAGGTTTTAAGTCCAGATGCTGACTTAATTCATACACCAGCATTACTTTTTTTGACATGTAACGTAGAATATTTATTGCAGGAATGTTGTATATCCACATAACAGGACATACGACCTATGTATCTTTGCAATTTTCTCAAAAACAGATTTTGTGGATGTAATACCTTTGTGCTGCAAACCGTCGATATGGCCTGTAGAAGTCCCGCTGGACCACTGTCCAGAGATCTTGTGGAGATCTGGCCTGATACGTGGCTAGGTAACTTCGAAATTGCTGTTTGAACAGTTTGTGCTGATAGCTTGCATTTTATCACCATACTTAGTTGTAAATCAGTTTTGGGAGAGAATGCAAAATAAGTCGTGAAAAACTATTTTAGTATGCTGAGAAGGTGAAACTAGAATTTTAGCAGTTAACAGTAGCAGTCGTCACTCTGACAGACCACAGAACATTTCAGAAATTTGAGGTACTTTGCAATTTATATTAAAAGTAACAAAAATTACTTTACTTGCATTCAAATGTGCACATAAAGAATGTTTTAAAGTACTTAAGCCAAAAATAACATAATCCAGATTTGATTGTTACAGTTTATTAACTACAGTATCAAAGTCTAGTATGCACAGTTCATTTAACATAGTAGTATAGTATTTGCTGTAAATTTGAGTCTAATCAACTATTAGCCTATATCAGTTGTAAATAACTAAAATATCCAAACCGAACCAAACTCATTCCGAACCGAATCCAAGTATTTTTTCAAAAAATGAACCAAAATTTTTAAAACTATTCCGCACATCCCTATTAGTAGACATAATATGCACGTTAGAAAAGGTAAAAGGTAAAGGTACGTGGATTTATATAGTGCCTTAGATGACAAGCATCTCATCCTCAAGGCACTCAGACATGCAAACAACACCATGCCTGCATTGAGTGGATATTACAAATCTGAGCTTTGAAAGGCTGTCAGAAAATATGGCCATTGTTACCACAAAGCCAAGCTGCCATGCTGTGCGCCACCTTTTCTAAGACAGAGATTAAGTGGTAACGTGTTGGTCTCGATCAACGTAGTTATTCTACGCTGGGTCCAGTTAGTGCCTGGATGGGTGACCATCTTCGGGCGGGTAAACTATCTTGGCATGTAACCAGCCACCCAAGTCAACTCAGCCTGGCCATCCCTCTGTGGGTAGGCGCATGAGTACCAGCTTAGGCTGAGAAGGTCTGGCGTTGCACTGGCCGTGTGTCACAGACAGCTCAACGGCCTATGAAGGGATATGAGCACCCCACCTATGCTCCTTCTGGAGTATGGCCCTCCTAAGTTACCTTTACTGAACAGATAAGCAGTTATGAGCATTCTGCAATATACAGTCGAGTCATTGTTTATTATGCCCCCGCCCCGTAGGGGG
>Ga0209743_1000635_pt1 | contig 9926 bp, 10 predicted proteins | sample OlaalgELextract2_FD_187378 | JGI IMG/M metagenome (GOLD analysis project Ga0209743, IMG submission 187378) | Olavius algarvensis symbiont microbial communities from Tuscany, Italy - Type G ELBA extract 2 (SPAdes) (version 2) | ecosystem: Host-associated > Annelida > Digestive system >...
TTAACCTGAAGCACAGCAGATTGCTGCTTTAACCAATTTTTCAAAGAACATTGACCAAATTTAAAATGTTGGACCTACAATTTTGTAATTTATTCTGATCAATTTTAAGTTTATGCGCAGGCTCTAAAGTTAAGCTATTCGACTGTCTGGGGGCCTTCCCAGTTTCGATCCAAAAAAGACCGCACCGCCTCACGATACTCGGCCGTTGTACTGGAATTGCTGTGTCCGGCGCCTTTGGCAACGTAGAGCTCAGCCTGCCCGGGTGCAAATTTCCGTAGCAGGGTTTGCGCAAATTGCAAGGGAAACCTTCGATCCTTTTCGCCATGGATCAGCATTACCGGCATTTTAATCGATGGTGCCAGCCGGGCCGGGCTGACCCGTTTCAATTTGTTCTGGTAAAACAGATTCATCCACCACAAAATCATCGGCCCGCATACAAAACCGAAAAACGAGTTGACCCAGCGATAGAGGCTCAGTAAGGCTTCTTTGGTCTCTGCATAGCAGGCTTCGAGGAACAATACCCTGATCATGGCCGGATTTCGACTGGCAGCGATAATGGCACCGGCCGCACCGGCTGAATGCCCATACAGAATGACCGGTTCCCGCACCCATGCCAGCACCGCTTCGATATCTTCAGCAAATTTTACCGCATTCATAAAGCGACGCGGACTTGATTTACCGTGGTCGCGGGCACTGTGAATAATGGTTGTGAATCCCCACTGGCCGAAGAACCTGGCGCGGGCCACCATGCGGTCACGGTTGCGTCCCCAACCATGGGCCAAAACCACGGTCCCGCGGGCCGACCCGGCCGGCTCTATGCGCCAAACTTCCAGCATTTTCCCTTCAACAGTCGGTATACTGGTATCGGTTACACGGCCCCAATCCGGTGAGTCCACCACCGGGTGGCGTGGGTACTGTTGCACGATATAGGTCAGAAACAGGGTAAAAAGAAGATAGAACAGCAGGATGCCGCCGAGGATAAATAGTATGGTCATTATCGAGCCAACAATTCTTTGCGCAGTAAATCCAAAGCCGTTAAGGTAAAAATTTGCTTATTGGTCCGGCGCTTGTGGCCGCCGAAATGAAATCGATACCCGGCGACCGACAAAGGCGTGGCCAGCCCGATACATACCGTGCCCACCGGTTTGCCGTGCGTTTCGCCGCCCGGTCCGGCGATTCCGCTGGTGGCAAGACCGTAGGTGGCGTTAACGATGTGCCTGGCGCCGCGGGCCATCTCGCCGACAGTCGGCTCGGACACGGCGCCATGTTTTTCAAGCGTCTGGTCGCTGACACCCAGAACGTTGATTTTGGCCTGGTTGGCGTAGGTCACGGCCGACAATAAAAAATAATCGGAGCTTCCCGCCACATCGGTCAACATGTCGGCAATCAGGCCGCCGGTGCAGCTTTCAGCCACTGCCAGCGTCGCATGTCTCTCAGCCAGCAGCGCTCCCACGACTTGCGGCATGGTCTGGCCGGTATCAGAAAAGGCATGGTCTCCGAGCTTGCGGTGGATCCAATCTGCGGCCGGCGCCACTGCATCCTCCCAATCGGCCGGGCGGGACCGACCGGGCGACAGCCTCACGCGGATTTCAGGAAAATTCGACTCGATTTCAAGCCTCAATCGGGGAAACAGTTCCTCAAAATCGGATAACTTTTCAACGATGGCGAATTCCGTCAAACCAAAAACGGATATGATCATCATCCGGCGCGTCCTACTATTTTGCTCACCTGCAGTCACTTTCAGCAAAATCCGATGAAGCTCTCGTTAAGAATCGCACTTTACCATTAATAATTTTTGTTTTACAAAATTTATTTCGGTGGATTCAACACAAACATAGAAGGTTCCACCGCAACATCCGCCCAGAAATCCTTAATGTCTAGCTCAAAATTCGCATCGCTTCCATTGGTGATGTTCAATCTGGCCGGAACGAGATATTCTTTGACCGGTTGCATTTCATCAAATCGGGCGCGATAAATCAGAGAACCGGAACGGCTGTAAAATTCTACCTGCCGAACATGCCTTTTGCTTGGATCGAGATAGATTTTCTGGCGGATGCCCCACCAGCGTTTTTTGAGAATCAAAACATAACCCGGCCCTGTTTCCGCCGGCTCCAATAATGCGCTGTTATATTCGCGTATCGGCACCCGGCCGGCTAACAGGCTCAACACGTCATCGGTATGAATTGAAATTGAAAGGATCCGCTTCAGGTTGGCGTTGGAGGCCGCAATTTTTTTGTATATGGGGTCCCCGGCTGCGACTTCATAGTAATAAAACCATTTTCCGTCGCTGGCCATTTTTACCGCGGGGTATCCGCCGAGCGTCAGCACGACTCGGACTTTATCGGTGCCTGATCCAATCCAGAATATTTTTTCCTTAAATTTAAGCTGGCCTTTTTGCCAGACTTTGATCGCGCCCCTGCCCTTAAAGTTATTGAGTCCGGTATTGCGGCTGCCGATGACGGCAAGCAATGCCCGGGCTTCGGCTTGGGCGGCGGCATCCGGCGGTTGCCGCTGATCACGCGAAAGACCGGCCGTCATGCCGCTGCATCCCGCAACTAATCCGAAAAGGATCAGTACCACCATTAATTGTGACAACTTACAGTAAATGTATCTCATTGAAATATGATTTAGCGGAAACGGATCGGGGATATAAAAAAAGGTGAGAGCTGTTTGTTTATATCGAATCTTAAAGTCACCTTAGACAATCACCTGGTAGCAATAGATCGGTCAATGTAAAGATCCGGGCCCAGAGGACCTGGCTTTGAGTTCACCCCAGAGGGGTGGAGTTTACCGCAGAATCCCAATGGAATAATGGAATGGTGGAATAATGGAATATTGGGAATACAAAGCGGATGACGGTCTGATTTTACAAACTGATCCGTGCCACCCTTATACGATTAGATTCCGTTGCACTAAACCCAGCATTCCAGTATTCCAGTATTCCATCATTCCGCCCCGCTTGCAGCTGGTTCACGGCATAGCCGAGGGGCTCTGACCTGGCCCAGAGGACCAGGTTTTCTGCGACCAAATAAAATTGATCGCCCAAAGGCGGCCCTTAAATATTCAATATTCAATCGAAAATATTCAATCGTTTTTCAGGAGCCCTCATGCCTCAATTTTCGGATTTTCTCTTCCAGTGCTTCTTTGTCTTTTTCTTTTATGTTTAAAGATTTCCGGTAATACTTCAAGGCATTGGACTTGTCATTCAATTTCAGATAGGCATCGCCCATGTGCTCCAGCATGATGGGATCATTGGGAACGAGTTCAACGGCCTTTTTCAGGTATTTGATCGCTTTGTCAAATTGTCCTTTTTTATAGTAAACCCATCCCAGAGAGTCGGTAATATACCCGTCATTCGGTTTGTACTTCAAGGCTTCCTTGATCAATCTTTCGGCTTCGTCCAGGTTTTGCCCCAGGTCGGCATAGGTATAACCGAGGTAATTCATGGCATTCGCATGCTTGGGATCGAGTTCAATTACTTTGCGCATGGTATCCATGGAGGCTTGTTTCTTATTGCCCTTGTCATAGACCACACCCAGGCGGAAATAATATCGCGGATTGTCGGGCTCTATCTCAATGGCTTGTTGAATGTAATTTTCAGCTTTTTCAAAGTCCTCCAGCTCTTCATAAAAAGTGCCGAGGTAGTATTTGAAATCAGGATTTTCCGGATCCTTTTCAATGGCTGCCGTTAAGAAGCCGATGGCCTCTTCACTTTTACCGTCATCCTGCAGGATAAAGGCGACATGCACGACAGCATCCTGAAAAAACCTGGACGGTGGTGTCACCCTTTTGAAGTGCACCAGGGCCTGTTTATATTTTTTGAGACCGTAATAGGCAATGCCTGCCAGATGATGCAAATCCGGGCTATCCGGCAGGCCTTTCAGCATACCGTCAATGACAACCAGGGCATCTTTATACTTTTTGGGGTCGATGTAAAGCTGGATGACCGTGATAATGACTTCAAATTCATTTTGACTTCTCTGTCCCAGTCGGTTCAGGATCTTTTGGGACTGAGACCGCATCCCCTGTTGCTGATAGTAGAGGCCGAGCTCAACCGCCGCTCTGATGTTGTTTGGATTGCTGCGGATTATATCCTCATAGAGTTGAATGATTTGGCTTGTTTTGCCTTGTTCTTTGTACAGATTAATCAGTTCGAACCTCGGTTCGGGACGCTCGGGAACCAAATCGAGGGCGCTTTTAAATTCCTGCTCGGCGGCTTCAAACTTTTTCTGCTTGGCGTATATTCGACCCAGATAATAATGGCCGGCATAAGAGGACGGGAAGGCTTCAATCAGTCGTTTGAAAGTGGCCTGGGCTCTGGCATAATCGCCGGCTCCCACATACAGATTTCCCAACAGGGAGTAGACCCTTTCCTGCTTCGGATCCAGGGCGAGAATTTTCTCATAGGCGGCAATGGCATCTTTATTCTCCTTGCGCACCTGTTTGGTTCCGCCATAGATGATAAGGGCTTTAATGTCATCGGGATGGCGGCGCAACACTTCTTCCAAAACCTCGATGGCCTTGGCCCCCTCCTTATTCTGCAGATACACGGTGGCGAGTTCTCGCTGCAGATAGGGGGAGTCCGGATCAAGATTCAGCGCCTTGCGCAGCAGCAGGATGGCCTTGTCAAGATTTCCTTTTTTGCGTTGGATCTGGGCTGCCGTAAAGTAGTAATACTGATTTTCCGGGGCATAAAATGCCGGCGGTTCGACGTTGGTTTTTTTAATCGCCGGCGCACGTTCCATCGAGTTGGCGGCGCATCCGACAACAACAGATATCGCGATTATAGAAGATAACCGCAGCAGGTAATATATTTTCATAAGATAATTATCCACCTTATATTCTCATATTGAACTTTATTCAGCAGTGCCGTCTTCAGTGTAGGAAGCAAAGTCGGGTATTTCCTTTTTGAAGAATTCTCTCATTTTTTTAATGATATTTTTTTCAACTTGCCGTACCCGTTCACGTGAAATTCCATAGCGATCACCGATTTCCTGCAAGGTAACCGGATTGTCGGAAAAAATTCTCAAGTCAAATATCTCAATTTCACGCGGTGACATTTTCTTTCTGAATTCGGCAATTTTGTTATGCAGCAGAACTTCAATTTCTTTTTTCGAGACCTGGTCCTCGATGGATTCAGTCGACGTGCTTAAAAACTCGATTCGTTCGGTATCCGAATCTTCCTTTAACGGCGCATCCAGAGAAACGTCCCAGCCATCGAGGCGTTGATCCATATCGACAATTTCTCTTTCCGAAACGCCCAGCCGCTCCGAGAGTAGTTTCGGCTTGGGCTCGAAGCCCATATCAATTAATTTTTGCTTTTCTTTTTTCAGTTTGAAAAAAAGCTTTCGCTGACCCTGAGTTGTGCCGATTTTGACCAGACGCCAGTTGTCCATGATAAATTTTAATATATAAGCCTTGATCCAGAATGATGCATAGTAGGAAAATTTAACATTTTTGTATGGATCAAATTTTTTTACCGCCTGCATCAGGCCGATATTGCCTTCCTGGATGAGATCCAGCAGGTTTTGCATCCATACGCGTTGAAATTCCAGCGCTATCTTGACGACCAGCCTTAGATTGGATGTCACCAGTCGATAGGCCGCATCCTTGTCCCCCTGCTCTCTTACGCGAATGCCAAGCTCTTTTTCCTGCTCCCGGGTCAGCAGTTTGTAACTGCTGATTTCCGTCAGATAGCGTTGAAGCGGATCGAACTTGACCAGGGCTTTATCGGCCGTCCGCCCTGCCGGTTTGGCACCGCTCGTTTTCTTGGGTGCGGCTTTCGCATTTGCAGCCGTCTTTTTTTTAGCGATCTTTTTTTTGGCCATTTTTCTCTTCATGGTTACGGTTCAGATAAGCGACCGGATTCAATTTATCAAGGCCGCAGTGTCTTAAGTATAAGGTCATGACGCCCAATCTCGCCGGGCATCAGATTGTGTTTTTAAGGTGGACACCGGCTTCTCCATATGATACTGAAGCAGTTTGCGTGCGCCTGTAGCTCAGCTGGATAGAGCAACGGACTTCTAATCCGTAGGCCGCAGGTTCGAATCCTGCCAGGCGTACCAGACACCCCCTGGTATCTGGCTTTGGTATGTTAGAGTAGAATGACAGTGAACTGATTCAGGTGTTCTGAAAGAACCGATTTTGACCTAATTTGTATTCCTCTATTCTAAAGACCCCACTATACAGCAAATATTAAAAATTTCAATGGCTATTTGCGTCTGTGAAAATTGCGGGAACAACTGGGTTTTTAATGATGAAACGCTTGATTCGGTGGATGTATTAAGGAAATCGGCATATGAATGGCATCAGTATGATCACGCTTGCCAAGTATATTGCAGTACTGAGTCTGCCGTTGTTCTTTTGGTTTTTTGCGGGCTGATTGAGCTTATGATGTTATTTTCTCTTCTGAATCCGTCCTGGTGTGAAATAAATTTTCCAAACTGCAGATAATGATGAAAGGCAATTGGATTATAAATTCGAACAGGATCCCGGCTACCATCAGAAAATATATGCCGGGCAGCTTTACGCAATAAAAAAGGAGACGGTTAACGGGACCACCGTTCCTGAATTTCATATTCATATCTCTACAATTTCTCCCAAAACAGGGGTTGGCAATCATTCCTAGTTCATGATGTTCCGGCCTATTTTATGATAGTCTGGTAGTACTTAACCCCCACCTTGAAATCCGAAACGCGTTGCCGGACGGATTTCTGGCACCAGCGCACTTCTGCCAGATATCCGTCATAGAATTCAGCGTCCACTGCGTCCGTTGAAAAATTTTCCATCATAATATAGATGTCCGACCCGGGTTCCAGGGCATCGTCGGAAACAAAACTCATGCCGCCTTTACAGTAATTACACATTCGGGCCTGATGGAACTGGTCCGAATCATGGAAAGCATATATCACAGACGCGTTGAGATCGAACCGTTCATGTTCCCGCTTTTCGTCGAAACGCGCCATCACCCAGCCTCCTTTTTAAAAGGATACAAGTATAACCGTCCAATGTCTTATTATCGGCTATTGAGAGCGGAATGTCAAACAAAATTAGTTATTTATTATTGGTATAACCTAGCTCCAATCATCTACTGATCCTTCCATGCAGGTCATAAACGCAGCTCCTGGATTTGAAAAAAATCGTGATCATCGCCCGCCATGTTTTAACGATGGACCGGGCATTTAAGTTTCGCCGGCAATTGCCGATAAAAGCCTAAGGGTCCGGATCGCACCGATCGGTCGCAGGGACAGGCGACAAGCAGAAATCGCCTATTTCCCAGCGGCGGCCGTCACGGATTGAGGGGCAACAGAGAAATAAATTATACGAGGAGATACTTGATATGAACTCAAACAGTGCTTTTTTCCTGGAAAATTTGGAGTGGTTCGATGAATCCGGCCAGGAGTTGGTGCATCGCCTGCCGGAAGAGGGATCCGGTGAAATTAAATACGGCGCCCAGCTAACCATCCGTGAAAGTCAGGCCGGCGTATTTTACTACAAAGGCAAAGCGGTCGGCGCCTTTGGTCCCGGGCGGCATACCTTGAAAACAGGCAATATCCCTTTGCTGACCAAAATTGCCAGTATACCATGGGGTATGAAAAGCCCGCTGAGAGCCGAAATGTACTTCGTTAACTTGAAGATTTTCACCAACATGAAGTGGGGAACCCGCGATCCGGTGGCCTTCAAGGATTCGGAGTTGGGCCTGATCCGCTTGAGGGCTTTTGGGGTATTCAATCTTCAGGTGGGCCAGCCGGTATTGTTTATCAACCGCCTGGTCGGCACCCAGGGTATGTATAAAACGGACGATATTGAGGAATATTTGAACCGGGTCATCGTTTCCAGATATAACGACTACATGGGCGAAACTATCGATTCTATTCTAAATCTGCCATCCCAGTACGATGAGCTCTCCGAAGGTCTTGCCAAGCGTTTGCATGAAGATTTTAGTCACTTCGGCATCAACTTGACCCACCTTTATATCAACGCCATCACACCGCCGCCGGAGGTCCAGCAGGCCATCGACGATCGCAGCCGTATGGGCGTTTTCGATGACATGAACAAACTGATGCAAATGAAAGCCGCCATGGCCATGGAAAAAGCATCCGATGCCGAAGGCGGCGCCGGTTCGGGCATGGGCGCCGGTATGGGATTGATGATGCCGGCCATGTTTGCCCAGTATTTTTCAGGGTCAATGCCCCAGGCCCAGCAAAAAGCGCAGCAGCCCGATATCAGCTGTCCGGATTGTAAACAGGCTATCGCGGTGGATGCCAAATTCTGCCCGCAATGCGGCCACCAGCAACTTGTCTATAACCAGTGTACCAAGTGCAGTAAAAACCTAACCCCCAATGCCAAATTTTGTTCCCGCTGCGGCACGTCGGCTGAGGAAATGGCCGCAACGAAATCCTGCCCCACCTGCGGCAACGAAAATCTTGGTGATGCTTCGTTCTGCAACGAGTGCGGCGAAAAGCTATAGGGGAGGCAGTATTAAATTACTGATTGAACATCAGTGCCCCCAGTGCGGGGCACCCGCCATATTGGAAGAGACAGACCGCCTGTTTTCCTGCGAGTTTTGCCGGGTCAATTCGTACCTGATTACGGATGATTTTTTCCGATATGTGCTGCCACATCCGGCTGCTGATAACAAAGATATTGTCTATTTTCCCTATTGGCGGTTTAAGGGTATGCTCTTTTTTTGCGGGCCGACCGACATCCGGGAGCGCTTTGTCGACATCAGTCAACAGGCGGTCGCGACATCGATTTTTCCTTTTTCCGTCGGTGTGCGCAGTCAGGCCATGAAAATTCGATTTGTGACCCCCGATACCGAAGGCCGGTTTCTAAAACCGACCCTGGATTCCGAAAATATTTTTGGCAATTTCGAGGAGCGGTACGGCAAATCCATCCCCCGGCCGCTGGTGCACCAGGCCCATGTCGGTGAATCCCTGAGCCTGATTTACTCGCCCTACTATGTCAATAACAGGCTGTACGATGCAATCCTCGACAAACCGGTATCAAGCATGTTGCCCGAGGATTTTGACATAGAGGAATTTGCCGACATCGATCCCCGCGGCCACATCCGTTTCGTGTCTACATTGTGTCCGAACTGCGGCTGGGACCTTGAAGGTGAACGGGATGCATTGGTACTCAGATGCAAAAACTGCAATTCAGCCTGGTATCCGGTCGGTAAAAAATTGAAAAAATTGAACTTCGCCCATATTGCCGGCCAGACCGAAACGACGACTTACCTGCCCTTCTGGCGAATCCGGGCCGATATCTCGGGCCTCAAACTCGATTCATATGCCGATTTGATCAAAATCGCAAATTTACCGAAAGCTGCGCAAGATGGCTGGCAGGATATTGTTTTCAGGTTCTGGATACCGGCGTTTAAGGTGCGCCCCCGCATTTTTTTAAGGCTGGCCAGTCAATTCACCCTGGTGCAACCCCAGAAGGAGTTAAGCCGCCAGTTGCCCAGGCATAGGATCCGCCCTGCCAATCTGCCGATCGAAGAAGCAATTGAAAGCCTGAAACTCACCCTTGCCAGCTTTATAAAACCCCGCAAAACGCTGCGCCAGAAGCTGCCCGACATAAACGTCACCCCGCGCAGTTTTGCGTTGATTTTTTTGCCGTTTGATGAAGGGCCCCATGAATTTATTCAGCCGGACTACAAAATCGCCCTCAATAAGAATGTGATGTCCCACGCAAAAAATCTTTAATCCCATCCCAACAAAACACCAAGTCCATAGACTGCTTGACAGTTTCAGTGGTTTTATCTATCGTTTTAATAAAACCGACAGTCCCGCTGGAAGCAGATATTTTATCAAGCCAATTTATTTGACATAGTTCGATTTATCAACAAAGTTTGACCGATTTTTTCGTACCGTTTTTCCCTGCATTACTTAAACCGAAAGTCAAGCTTATAGTCGTACAACCAG
>Ga0209743_1000639_pt1 | contig 9904 bp, 6 predicted proteins | sample OlaalgELextract2_FD_187378 | JGI IMG/M metagenome (GOLD analysis project Ga0209743, IMG submission 187378) | Olavius algarvensis symbiont microbial communities from Tuscany, Italy - Type G ELBA extract 2 (SPAdes) (version 2) | ecosystem: Host-associated > Annelida > Digestive system > Unclassified...
AGCAGTCTTGCCCCCTAGCCATAGCCCAGAAGTAAACCTCTAAGAACATTTTATTACCTCCGACGAAGGAGGAGGTAAATGCGATCGCTGGCGTTTGTCTGTCTGTCTGTCTGTGTCTCTGTCTGTTAGCAAGATTACTCAAAAACGCATGCATGGATTTGGATGAAATTTTGCGTGTTGACAGATGTCGGGACATGGACGAACTGATTAACTTTTGAGCCAGATCCGGATCATAGTCCGGATGCTGGAACCGGATTCCTTTCTCGGATATTGTAGTGCAGGTAGCCTTGATCGATCAGTAACAAGCGTCCGACCAATGACAACTCGTTCTATATTTAGTCTGTCTGTGTTTAGATTTTTAATTAGATCGAGCCTGTTTTAGATACAATCATGCAAACGGAAGTTGTCACATAACACTGGAAATGTGTTCTGAAATACATTGACACTGACAGTAGACGCCGTGGTCAGCAGAAAACCTGTTGTGCGTTTCTGATCTTCATACTGATATCAGTAATATATCTTCGTGATACAGCGAAAACGGCGTTACATGACGACGGCATGGACAAGCGTGTTGATGGAGTCCATGTCTAGGGATCGTCTGACTCGTATGTACGTGTCATCTCTGCCTTTTCTTCATTCGGGAAACAAAATGCTATACCCGTGTCATTACAGGTGGGCGGGAGCATACCGTGTCGGCCGAACCCGGCGGCCACACTTCTTGTTATTACCAAATATAGTAGATATTTGTTATTACCTCTGACAAAGGAGCAGGTACATGTTTTTGCCCGTGTTCGTTTGTCTGTCTATCTGTTAGCGAGATTACTGAAAAATGCGTGCATGGATTTGCGTGAAATGTTACGTGTCGACAGATGTCAGGACATGGACAACTGATTAACTTTTCAGTCCGATCCGCGAGCTGTTGGAACACCTTCGTCGGAGGTACATGCGCTCCACCAAGTGCGCGTGAACTTGCTTACCTTAAATTTTCAAAAATTTGCCAGAAAATGTATAACTTTTTAAGGCTCAGATGGCTCAAACCCTAACCCTGCTTGCACATTTTTACACATAAAATTAAAAAAATTTACCAATATGGAAAAATCCATGGTTCTCCTGAAGGAAGGGATATCCTCTCCCACACCCTCCAGTTTTTCTTCAGCTGGGGTATACCCACTGCCTTCCCCCAAATGTTTTGCCGGATATGCCTCCCACGAAGGCTTTACTTGTGGAAAGTTCAGTTAGGGCTCTTGAGTGGCATGTGCACTCGATAAATGGCACAGTATGAATATTCATGAACTTAATTGGGTCACTAGTCTGTAGACAAAATCTCCGGCTGGTTGCTAATCATCTTTGATGGGCCTCCAAACTTCACCTACTCAGGCCATGAGCTTCAGCAGCATAGCAACAAGAGAAGATACGTCTTGGAATATGAATATTTATACATGCACAGAACAGCACATTGCCACTGAACTGCCTATACCCTTTACAATGACACATTTTCTATGTCAGTTATCAATGTTGTGTCAGTATTCTTCAGCGTAAGTATTAGTAAGTTTGAGGACGTTGCTGTATTTTTCATATGTCATTTTTTGTGGAAAATGTTGGTGATTTTGTACTGTGATCATTCGTTTGAGGATCGTCGAAATATGTACCCTGCAGATTGCATTGTGCTCGAGTTAGAAATTAATGTTTATAAGAAGTAGTGTGTGTTCTTGTATGATGCTTGTGTTACTCTAATGGCTGATTGTGGTTTCCGCCACTGAGGTTGTGTTCTGTCCTCATTTGGTTTGTTTGTCTGCATTAATGTTCAAAGTTGTGGATGAATTTACATGAAATTTATGGAACGGTTATGCCTTGGTACAAGAATTAGATCTTGAGGAGATCCGGATCCAGACAGGAATTCATTATGACTTTCTTTAACGTTATGATCATCCCGATTGTTCTCTGTATTGGCTTACCCGGGTTGTCGTGGTAAAATGGCCGTCATATGGCTGTTGTTGTTAACGTCATGCTACCCTGCATGTATGCAGTGGAATAAACCTCTGCTTGAAATCATGCTGCTTTGGAGCATACACTGCAGTGGGAAACGCTGTGGGAAATCCCAGTATGGGATAATTGCCAGAAACTACACTGTGTCCACAAAAAAACAGCCTGAGAATTTTTAGCTTAATTTTACTTAGGAATGATGAAATTTTATAAAATTTTGAGGCTTTATTCCTGAGCCCACTCCGGGTACAAGTGCACTTGCATTTCCACCAAAACCGATGTAATACCCTTACCTGAAACGTAATAATGTTTCTTAAGTCACTGTGCAAAAAATTAGAGCATTTAGCTCCGGTTTGATGACACTGTGCTGAAATGTAGTTGGCTTTGTTTTTCTTGTGGACACCCTGTATTAAGCTGGTTCGTTATTTGATGGTGAACAGCTGAGATGCAGTGAATGATACGATAGTAATTACTAAGACAGTCCAATTACACTGTTTCCTATTTTTCTGAAAGCTTCTGAGAGTTAGCTGTGAAATTGTGAATTGTCTGTGTTTGAATACGTAGTTCGTTGCAGAATCAGTTCACGTCACTCAAATAGTGTTTAATAGAGTCTGTAAGTGATGATAGTGAAGGTGGTGATGACGTCAGTGAATACATTAGTAATAATCAGTCAGTCGGTCAGTGGAAGGCTTGACCGGCCACGGGTCGTAGTGCCCTCCAAGACTTGCGGTCATGTGCGATTCTCCAGGCATCATTGGCGTTGAGCCCAGTGTCATCCTCGATCTGCTGCACCCACGTTCTGCAGGGTCATCCACGCTGGCGCTTCCACTCCGGCCTGATGTCCGGTTTCCCACCTGCACGAGTGTCCACAGCCAGGCATAGTGCAGAGTAGGCTGGTAATAATTGTAACGTGAATAATAGCGGGCAATATATTCGTTCTTATATATCTGCGATGTAAAAGTTTTCACTTGATGAGTGTTGTTGATTTTCAGCTGGCATATATACACTGTGTTCCAAAAAAAACATTTTTTTATTGCGTAACTCTTAGAACTATCAACCAATTGGAATCAGAATTTCACACAAAATAGCTGAGGAAATGCTGAGTTTACAAGTCGAAAATTAATTTGTCTTTTGCTTAAATATTCTTGCTAGCAGCAATGTAAGTGGGACGTCAGTAAAAGTGGGATTTTCTGTTGTAGATAAATAAATATTTATGCCCGTGAGTAAAAAGTGTAAAGCAAGCTACTTCTTAAAGATGTTTCCTGACAGAAGATGAAGTTTTTTGCGAATTAGAAACACTTACCTGTGAAAGTGACAGCAGTGGAATTGGTGAGCCGTGTTGATGTTGTGGTCGACCACACACTGCTCACAGAACTGCAAAGATCAACAAAGTTAAACATCTCACACTGATTCTTTTATTAGTGTCTTTGGCCCGTCAAGACTTCATCTTCTGTCGAAGACGTCTTGAGCTACAGCTTTACTACACTGTGAGTCATAAAAAACTGGACCCTTTTTCATTTGAGCATAACGTTGGCAAATACTGTACGATTTTAATAATTCTTTCACTGTTGCAGACAGAAATTATCTGCACTCAAACACGTAATTGAATTTCCCACTTCACCTATAGTTTGTTGCTGCATTACCTTGAAAAATGCAACTGCATACACTTCTTCACAAAACCTGTGGAATAAACCTGCAGTGCATGCGGTAATGTCATTGTTGTTGCAAAGCAGGAAATTCTGGTGATATCTCTAACTGACTTCTTCGATACTGCTTAACGACGTCATAATGACGTCATACTGCTGCCAGTGATACGCAGAGTGTCTGGTAACGACTTTGTGTTCTAACAGGACAGTGCACCGGCACACCGCGCCGTGCACCTGCAGCAGTTAAACTGCTGCATCAAGAATAAACAATTTCTTGTGCCCAACCTGTAATCTCTAAACAGCCCAGATCTCAGTCAGGTGGATTACAAGATCCAGGCTGTCATGCAGTATTGTGTCTACCCCATACATATCCATAGTGTGGATGAATTGAAATAGCGCCTCATCGATGTCTGGTGTGGTCTTGAACAGTCGATTTTTGACGAGGCTATTGACCAGTGGCAAGGAAGGCATTGAGCGTGTGTCCACGCTAAAGGAGGACATTTCGAATACAGCTTGTGAACTGACAATGTTGATTTTGACCATATCTGTTACATTCAATGTGACTTGTTTGACTGTTACATCTTTAATTACGAAGTCATGCCACCAACGTTGGCCAGTACATTCTTGTTCCTTTTGCAAGGTAGCGCACTAGCAGATTTGAGGTATGGTGGTAGATTTTAGGGTACACTTGGTCATAGTTAATTTTTGTCTGCAACAGTGAAAGAATTATTAAAATCAGACAGTATTTGCCAAAGTTGTGCTCCAATGAAAAGGGTCCAGTTTTTTTGACTCGCAGTGTATATAAGTTTTACAACCGTTTAATGAGATGTTTATCTTCAATACTAAATCCCGTTGCTGTAACGACACTATTTGTATGATGTCCTCTTTACACTACTGCTAGCAAAGAATATTTAACCAATACATAAACTATTTTAAGATTCTTAGATTTCCTCAGCTATGTTGTGTAAAGTTTCATTCAAATTTGTAAATTTGCTCATAGTTATGCAAGAAAACAAAAAAGGGCGTTTTTTCATTGTATACAAGGTGGCCCCAAAAAGGAGCCACTTTGATTCATTGCTCACATCTTTAGAAAGTGTATGATTTTTAGTACCAACTGAAAAATAAATTAGTTAATAAATGAATAAAGCAGGCTAATTGTACTGATTTTTAGTTACCAGTAGTCATGCATATTGATTTCTACCATTTTAAAGATGCGAGTGATCAAAATAGTAGTCTCACTTTTTGGACCACTGTGTATATGTATATGTGTATACACTGAGTTACAGTTTAGGTGTAAATATCTTTAAATTTAGTTTTCAAATACTGTTATTGTATAAAGTTTGTTTTGGTAATGGCAAGTTGATTACTTGATAATTGACTTAACTGACAATATTTTGATGAATTTGTGCCTGGCTGTTTTTTTTGTGTTGTAGTGAACGGTTTCTATGTGTATAATGTTAATAACTGCTTTATTTTGTGCCGTAATTTTTCATCACAGACTGCTGCGAAGTACTACTAACAGAGTACTGTTTGATGTCATTTGTTTGGTATGAGTAGTTTTGTAGATTTGCCAGATTTGTACGTGCGACTTGGCCTTTAGCATAGGGCTGCAGAGCATAGAATATTGATACATGTAGTTGTTGATGACAGGCACAAGTATGTAAAACTTTCTGATCATATCATTTTGATTTGATCAGTCTTATGTGCTTTGCCGATTACATCTCGGACACATGTTGCACTGTTATAAGTTTAGTTGTTTTTTTTATTCTCTGTTGAGTTTTTTTTTAATTTTGAGTAAAGTTAGATGGAACTGGAGTGAGTGTAATCAGATGGATGTGTGGAATGTCGTTGGATGAATGGAAGAAAAGCATGGAGATCTGAATAGTACTGGGTTTGGAAGCAGTAAGTAGACTGAACTGATTTGGGTGTGTGTGGTTCACAAAGCTGTCGTTCGGATGATGTACGGAGGGATTCCGCATTGTACAGTGGTGGATGTGGCTGGAGTGAGACACACCGAGAGGAAGTCCGAGGACGATGTGCAGGACTGATCATCACGTCATGTCACGCTGGCTTACAATGAGCCGGACTCACGTGGTGGTACAGTAGTCAGTCCAGTAGTGTGAGAGAGTCGGAATAACACATAACTAGGTTTGAAAAGTTTCGTATGACCAAAAACGATTCGCAGGATGGAGAATGCTGGTGAGAGGGATAATACCCGTTACAGTTTTGATTAGCACTAGTCAAGGACATGTACTACAACCTGAATTTACATACCGTAGTAATTCTCAAGCTGACTGTTTCTTTCTCGGCACGATAGCACGTTAGATGATGCTTACATTTATAGTCTGTTTGGTTGTTGTCGTGCTCTGCTATTCTAGAGTGTGACTTACCTACAGGCAGCATGTCTGGTTGTCTGTCTGTCTACATGTCTGTCACAAGCCGATTTTGAGCAGAGACAAATGCGCATGCAGTTTTCACTGACTAGCCCAGGGACACTGACTAACTTTTATATTCCAGGTCACAGGGGAACACCCGTGCGAGGGCTTCAAACAAGACTGGGGTGCCTGTAAATGGTGAAAAACGCAGATTTCCAACCAGTAGATCGTTGTATCTTGGAAATGATAGAGGATAGTCATGTGGGTAGTTACAATAGAAGACTAATAGCAAATCATATACGGGCTTTCAGTGGTACCAATTACGATTACCGTAATATACCACCTGCTCTGTGTAGTATTTTTGCAGCTCGCTGTGTGGAATTGAATGAAGGTAGACGACCCATACTGTCACCCAAGATAGACCCAGGTCTGTTATTTCAGCAGTGTATAGATCATGGAAATATCTTGAAAATGGTACAAGATAAAGCTATACTTACAATGGCAGACCGGTAGAAAGCTGTATATGATCTATCGAATGGTGCCATTTTTAATGATGTTGAATGATCCTAACCAAAATTTGAAGGGCATGCCATTATTCAACGTTGAATGTCTCAGAAACAGTGCAGTGTTAGTAAGAACTTACACATGCCCTACTAAACGGTGTAATTTTGCATGATCTCGAGTAATTTAGCAAAATTTTCAGTGACATGGAGCGTCGCACAGCCTCTCAGTGACAGCTGAGTTTTTTGTAAATACCGAATTTCACATGACAATTCGTATGGGATCAGTCTGAGAGAGGCCCTGAGGTGACACTGGAGTTGTATTCCTGCTTCTTATATGATGCTGAGTGCAACCAGTTAGCAACAGCTACAATTTCATGTTTTTTTGTTTATATTTGTTGTTCGTTTGAAGGTTTGGTTAGTCAGTACCAAAGCCAAGGAATTGGCTGGAAAGGAGACCAAATTTTGATGCATTGTATCGTATATTAGTGGCATTTTATTTAGTTGGAGTTCTAACATTATTTTCTGCCTGTACGCACTACATAACATCTGTGGATGCCCACCAAAAAATAGCCTGTATCTTATTAAGCCGCTGTCACAAAAATGGGGGCTTTACGCACTGGTGATATCCATCTGTTTGTCTGTCTGTTCGTTTGTCTGTTGCCTGAAATGCGTACTACTGCTGGTGGCGGGGGCTTATCATGTCGGCCATTCAGGCCACACTGACTTGTTACATTGCTGCTGTCATGTAAACTGTAGAAGTTGTTTAACCCTTTAGAGTCCAGAGGCAATTATAGTGCCACATCAAATAATATGAAGTGGGTACACTGGGCGTTGATGGGTGGGCAGTTACATTTGGTACAGCAAGGAGGGGACTGGGCTGGGCCCCAGGCCCCTCCTCGTTGTACCAAATGTAACAGTCCACCCATCAATGGCCAGTGTACCAATCACCGTATTGCTGTATAATGGTCCGTTGCTGTGCGGTTTTAATGTGCTCATAAAGGGTTAACGTGCAGTTTGTTTCTGCTTGGTGTGAAGAAAGTATCTAGATATCCAGGGTCCGATGTGTAACAAAAAAGTTTTGTTTTTGTTTGTTGCATAAATTGCTTAAACTTGTTAGTATATATTTGTTGTTGTACAGCTTTTATTTCATATTTCATGAAGTTTGACATAATATGCAGAAATGCAGTCTCTTTGATGTAACTTCATTATACACACAAAAATCCCCTTCATTTTCTTGAATAACTCCTACAAAAAATTAAGAAATTTGAATGAATATTTCAGACAATATAGCTAATAGAATGTGGATCCTACTGAGCTAAAAATAATTTGTCTATTGATTTAATATTCTTTGCCAACGGCAGTGTAAAGTGAACATCGATAAAAGTGCAGATGGAATTTTGAATTTCATCTGGGACAGGTAAATAGACAAGTTAGCATAGATGCTTAGAGTCAGCGTTTAGTCAGCTATCTTGTCTGAAAAGTTCTTTCAAATTCATTAAATTTTGCTGCGCGATGCTATGCATAAGTGCGGCTTTTGCTGTCATGCAGTGTCCGTCTGCCTTGCTGGGTGTATGTCACGATCGTGTAATGTATTGAAACAGCTAAAGATAAGGTCATAGTTGCTATGGAATGCGAATAGGAAACTGTAACCAAACTTTCGAGTGTTACCATTTTCAGTGACCTTGAAAGACCCTAATCCAGATTTCAAGGTCACACCACTATTCGACGCTGGAAATATCAGGAATGATACAAAATAAGACACATATTTAGGCCTAAAATGGACAACTAGTAAGACCTCACACACTCCTTACTCATCGTTGTAATTTCACATGACATTGAACGACCTTGATTGACTTAGCCAAATTTTTAATGACATGAAGCATCGTGCGGCCTCTCTGTGACAGCTGAGCTTCTTGTTGTAGGAGTTACTCAACAAAACAAAGGGGCTGTTTTTGTGAACACACTTTAGAATAGAAACTCTTACCATAGCATTTACAGACATAGCATACATCTGTTGGAAAAGTGAAGGTAATCACTGGCAGTTTGTGATGTGTCGGAATTATCATGTAGGGATAAACAAGGTAATCATGAATGTCGGTTGGCAGTTCAGTCCAGTCAGTATTTCAGATTATGTGAAGTTTGATTTGTCGTATTTTCTGACAAACGTTTCTGGTTGCTATGCTGACTGAGTTTTGTGGTCGCATAACGTTTTGACTGCATTATGTACTGCTTGGTCGGTGGTCGATCCACCACGTTATCAGGGTTCCCACTAACTTGAAAAGTTGGAGAAAGTTGGGCCAACTCACAAGATTTTATTTGTGGGCACGAAAAAACAGCGCGGATCAACCATTTTGTGTGACAGTTATCATCGTCATCATCATCATCATCATGAGTTTTATTGCACAAAATAAAAACAAGACAATAACAACATTGTAGATAAGTACAAATGGAACAAGCCAAAAGCCAATGGTTTATGCTAGGGCTAGTCCTACTACTAGAGCATGAAAAACAGTGCATTTTAAATGAACAAAAGTGAGTAAAAACCAAAGACAAAAAAATGCAAACGTTTTGTATAGTGTGCGTATAAAGTGAAGTGGTGATGGAAAAGAGTTGGTGGAGGGGAGCAACTGGCTTAAAAAGCCTAAAAACAGTTGTCTATTAGATGTTATGTCTATTGTCTATGAGATGGTATGGGAACATTTCCCAGCATGTTTGGCAAAGTCGAGGACAAGTTGGAATTTGAAATCATGTGTGAACCCTGTATGTACTGTTTTGGGCATTTCTGTGTAATACTACTATGACAAGTAGACGAGCAGTATTATGTTAGTAACTTGAATGTTTGTATATAAGTCATTTACTTTGCTGTATATTTTCTTATAAATTTCTTGGTTTAGACTGCACCGCTGATGTTTGCGCACTCACGTATCCGCATTGTCAACGCTAGTACATATCGGCAAACTGTAGCATTTTCGTCGATGTAAAATAATTGCTCCTGATCGTGATCGGTACGTGCCGGTGATTAGACTATGCCTTTGAAATAAAGGACCTGTTCCGTGAACGTTGCTGAGACTAATTTTGATGCATTAGCAAAGACTGTTGGATTCCGACTGTCTCATTCTGAAGAATGGGGGTGTTTCTGATAGAACAACCTTGCGACGGAGACCGAGACCAAGATCAGGTCTCCGGCTTTCTACGTTTCAATTTCAAGATGGAGTATGAAAACTCTAGACCAAAATCAGTGATTGGACCGAGGCACGACCAAGAAATTCTAAACTTTGACCTTCACTTCAAGACTAAGACAGTGACCGTCGTTTGCCCTTTAACGAACAGACAGTCGATGACGTACTTGAACTTCCGCATTGATTAAGACAAGTCGAGTGCGACCGCCTAACGGCGG
>Ga0209743_1000641_pt1 | contig 9890 bp, 3 predicted proteins | sample OlaalgELextract2_FD_187378 | JGI IMG/M metagenome (GOLD analysis project Ga0209743, IMG submission 187378) | Olavius algarvensis symbiont microbial communities from Tuscany, Italy - Type G ELBA extract 2 (SPAdes) (version 2) | ecosystem: Host-associated > Annelida > Digestive system > Unclassified...
GTACGAGTGGCCCAGGTTGGACCCTGCCCGGGACCTTGTCCTGTATATGTGTTTTCGCTGTTTTAGTTGTCTGATAATTGTACAGTCTGTCTTTTCGCTAAGATAATTGTTCGCTAAAAAAAAAAAGATCAGAGCGAAATATTTTCGCTCTGCATATAAAACATAAACCGAGTTCGTTTTAATTTCTAGCCTATAGTAAGAGCGAAATTTCGCTAAATATTAGGCACTATGTTTTCGCTGTTTCGCTCTCCATTCTCTCGAGCGGACAGAGTCCAGGAGGGTGAGGCGAAAGACAGCGAAAGGCGGGATGATGAAGAGGAAAGGGATACAAACACTTTATCAGCTCCCCCGGTGGTTCACAATACGAGGAGCCGGGCAAGACAAGGAAAGGAGATGGGTGGACCGGCCGGGGTGAGTGCGATAACTGGCGCCCAACTGCGGGACTCAAAGAAGAGGTCTGGACCCGCACTACTGACTGAGCGAGATAGTGAGAGGTTGGAGGTAATTGGTGAGCGAAACAGCGAGTCTGATGGGGAGGTTAATATGGAACTGCGAAATGAGGCTTTAGTCCCTTCGCTCTTAACTCCTCCAGACACCCGCGACCAAGCTGAGACGACAGCGAATTCGTACTTTCTTGTTGCTCCCACTACTTCTACTTCTGTACGTAAGGTAGAACATCTTTGTTCTGCGAAAATATCGGACAATGCTACAGCGAATCTTGGTGTTAGACGTGGTAGGTCTCGTACTGCGATTGATTGCGAATCGTCCTCTGCGAGCGCCACGCCAGCGAATTCGCCTGTTAAGTTAACTAGAAAGCGTCTAGTTGATTCGGATTTCTCGCCTTCTCCGCGCCGTTTGAGCAGCGAAATTGCCCAATCACATATGTCCTCTCGTGTTAAGCGTAAGCTTTTGAGCGATATGGCGCGCATGTCTGTTGGCAGTGATGTTGAATCTTATGATGTCGATACCTCTCATGAGCGAAGTGCGAAACATCGCTCTGGTGTTACTTTTGATGATCGTTTGTCTAATGAGCGAAAGTCGGGAATTCGCTTGCATGATGGTCGTGGTGCTTCTCTTGGTTCTCGTCGTTTGAGCGAAAGTAAGTTGAGTGAGTACTCTTGTGATGAGCATGAAAAGCGAAAACCACACACGCGTTTGTCTGCTAAAACTGGTAGTTCGCATTCTGTGCGTCGCACTGCGAAGACTGTTAGCGCTGGGTCAGACAGCGATGATGATGTCACTGCTAATGTTCGCTCTCCTAAGAAGCGTGCGAAACACAGCGAAAAAGAGCGAAAATTTCGCTCTCAAAGTCAAGCTAGTAAGTATTACACGTGTAATAGCGATTCTGATATGGGTTCAAGTAGCCCAAGCAGACGCACTAAGGACAGTGTCAAAGAGCGAAAAGAGCGAAAATTTCGCTCGTACGTGCAGCGTGATAAAACTCCAGTGAGTGAGTATGATAGTAATGATGACGCGCCGCTAGCGAAATGTAAGAGTACACGTCAGTCACCTAAGTTTAGCGAAAAAGAGCGAAAAATTCGCTCGCATTCTCAGCGTGATAAAACCATAGTAAGTGAGTATACGTCTGATGATGGCGACGATGATGATTCGATCGCGCAAACTGCGAAAATTGCTAGGCGTAAGCCTCCCGTTAAACTTCGCACTTATGATGGTACTACGTCTTGGGAAACATTTTTCGCTCATTTTCAAAGTTGTGCGAAATACAACAACTGGACTTACAAGGATAAGTTAGCACAGTTAGAAGCTGCTTTGATCGGTGATGCTGGACAGGTCCTGTGGGACTCTGGCCAGGTTGGATCGATTTCTCTTTCTGAACTGATTAATCTGTTGAAGGCTCGTTTCAGTGGTAGCCGTCTTGCAGCGAAACACCGAGCTGAACTGCGAAGCCGTCGGCGACGTCCCGGCGAAACTGTGTTTTCGCTCCACCAGGATATTTGTCGAATGCTTGCTTTAGCTGAGCCTGAACTTCCGAGGGAGGCTCGCGATCGTATTGGTATTGACAGTTTTATTGTGGCTTTGAACGACCCTGATCTTGAGCTACGTATGCGAGAGCGTGAGTTGAAAACGCTCAGCGATGCGCTTACTGCAGCAACTACGCTTGAAGGTTGGTTGATTGAAATGCGAGCACGAACTGCGAAAAGCGAAACGTATTCACAATTCGCTGCTGAGTCAGAAGGTAAAGAAGTAAGTAACAGCGGAAACCCTTTGCGTCCAAGTAGAGTTAAAGTTCGCTCTACTGGGGGTGCTCCCGCTAAAACAGGCCAGCCGCCTATGACACAACGTATGGACACGCTCGAGGCTAACGTTAACAAGGTCATGGAAAGGTTTGGAGAGTTAAGCAGTACAGCGAAAACTGCCATAGTCCAGACAAGTGCTAATGCTAGAAATTTCGCATCTCAGTCTAATGCTCAGGGAGGTAGGATAAACGCTCCCGTGGGCCAGGCAAGAGCGAAAACGATAACATGCTATACTTGTGGTGGGGTCGGTCACATGTCCAGACAATGTCCGAGCCACACCCCGACGTCCGCTAGTCAAACTCAAACAGCGAATATTCAAGCGAATTTCGCTGCTGCTACTGATGAAGACATTAATTTAGCGACTCCCATAACTCGTGTTTCAAAGGCGTTAGACCGCGATAACGTGTACATTAAGATGCATTTGCATGGTAAAACGATACCTTGTCTGCTAGATTCTGGTTGTGCGATGACACTTGTACCCGAGTCACTCTTACATGGTGCGAAAGATATTTCGCTCTTACCGTTCAAACAGCGAGTTTGGGCAGCTAATGGCTCTGAGATCCTCATAGCTGGTCGTGCAATTGTTTCATTCAAGTTAGAAGGTCGTGACACTCCTGTTGAGGCTTTGGTCTCGCCCGATGTTGAGGAGGTGATGCTGGGAATAGATTTTCTTCGCAGTCACAAATGCATATGGGACTTTGATTCTAGCAAGTTGTACATTGATGGTCGCCCTGCTATTGCTTTGTCGCGAAAAAGGACACTGCGATGTAGGCGAATTTTTGTAGAGGGCGATGTTGTAATTCCGCCACACAGCGAAACTGACGTATCTGCGCGCTCAACTTTGTTAACACCCAACTTAGCTGGGCCAGATTGCATAGTAGAAACGCATCAAGTGCGACCTGGACTCTATGTTGGTAGGACACTTCTGCCGTCTTCGCATCGTGATGCGAAAGTGCGAGTTTGTAACACGACGAATGAGCCTGTCAGCGTTGCAGATGGAACGTGCATTGGAAACCTCTCTGCAGTCACGGTACTCGAGTCAAAGGCGAGCGAGCGCGTGAATAGCGAAACAGCGAATTCGCTCGCATCTAACGTTAAAACTACAGATGAAGTACTAGACTCTCTAATGTCTAAACTGCCTGATGATCTGTCTGAGGCTGAACAAGATAAGATAGAGCAGTTACTGACTGACTTTAATGACATCTTTTCGCGTGGACCGCTTGATATGGGTAGAACTTCGCTCGTTGAACATACGATTGATACGGGCGATCACCGTCCCATTCGTCAAGGCTTCTGGCGTCAGCCATTAGCGCAACTTGAAGAGATTGATAGACAAGTTGACACACTTGTTGCTAATGACTTTGTGGAACCTGCTGCTAGTCCGTGGGCTTCTAACGTTGTTCTAGTGCGAAAGAAAGATGGTTCGCACAGACTTTGCATAGACTACAGAAAAGTGAACGCCATTACGAGGAAGGATTCCTACCCCCTTCCTCACATAGACATGTGTCTAGGTTCGATGGAAGGTTCGACCTACTACAGCACATTAGATCTACGTTCGGGGTATCACAATATCCCTATACACGAGGCTGACAAAGACAAAACTGCGTTTATTACACGTAAGGGTTGCTTTCGCTATAAAGTTCTGCCTTTTGGTTTGACGACTGCGCCCTCGGTATTTCAGAGACTGATGGACTTAGTTCTCTGTGGACTGACGTACATCACTTGCCTGGTCTATATTGATGATATTATTGTATTTGCCGCAGATTTTGAGACCCATTTGTCACGTTTGCGAGAAGTTTTTGAGCGACTTCGCTCTGCTAACCTAAAACTTCACCCGACTAAGTGTTATTTGTTTCAGCGAAAAGTTGACTTTCTCGGACACACGTTGTCCAAGGCTGGAATAGAGGTACAAGTGGCGAAAATTGAAGCCATCAAGGCTTGGCCGAGACCACGAGATGTACATGAAGTGCGACAGTTCATGGGTACCTGTAGTTACTACAGAAGATTCATACTTGGATTCGCTGACATTGCAGCGCCGTTGTACGCTCTACAGCGAAAAGGTGCTACGTTTCTTTGGACTGACGACCAAGAAAACGCTTTTCTTCGCTTAAAGGAGGCGTTAACAACCACACCTGTGCTTGGTATGCCAACGACCACTGACGTATTTTATCTAGATAATGACGCTTCAGATGTGGGCCTTGGTTCCGTGTTGTCTCAAAGACAAGGCGATAGGGAGGTTGTCATTGCGTATGCTTCGCGAGTGCTGAGCAAAGCAGAGCGAAATTACGACGTAACTAAGCGTGAGCTACTTGCAGTTGTCTTTGGACTCAAGACATTCAAACATTACCTGTTAGGTCGGCATTTTGTAGTGCGAACTGACCATTCTGCGTTGCAGTGGATCCGTCGCACGCCCGAGCCTATGGGACAGCTTGCACGCTGGTTAACACTACTAGAACAATTTGATTTCGAGATTCAGTTTCGCAGCGGAGCGAAAAATGGAAACTGCGATGGGTTGTCGAGGAGACCGCCCTTAGACGAGGTTGACAGAGATGACGAGACTGAGATGAAAGTCCGTGGGGTCACGCAAGTTCAGTTCACCACGCAAACTAGCGAAAAACAAGGTGATGGTTTCGCTTCGGTGGGGGAAACTGATCTCGCAGACTTGCAAGCTAAGGACCCTGATTTTGGCGCTATTGTTCGCTTGCGCCTTGAACAAAGCGAAAAACCAAATCCGACTTCGCTAATTTCTGAGTCACCCTTTGCTAAAAGGTTACTTAGCGAATGGTCATCTTTGGAGGTTGTAGACGGAGTGGTTTATCGACGTTTTCAGTATAATGACGGACGGACGGACGTCCTGCAGCTGCTGTTGCCACGCGTGTCGAAAAAGGACTTCCTTAGTAAGGTTCATGGGGACATGAGCGGAGGTCACATGGGCATACGCCGCACGCTGGATCAAGTTCGTCGCCGTGCATTTTGGCCCGGTTGGCGTCGAGATACTCAGATTCATTGCAAGCGGTGTGATCGCTGTAACTGCTATTTTCGTGGAAAGTTACCTCGCTCTGCATCACTCCAACCATTGCTTGCGGGAGCACCGTTTGAGCGGCTTCACATTGATATGACAGGCCCGCACCCTGTGACATCGCGAAAATCTCGCTTTATTGTCAGTGTGGTTGATCCGTTCACAAAATGGGCAGAATGCTTTCCGGTTCATAGTAAAGAGGCAGCTGTTGTAGCTCGTGTGATTGTTGAACAAGTCATTTGTCGGTTTGGTGTCCCATTGTCGATGTTGACAGATAACGCCAAGGAGCTCGATGGTGACCTGATGACGGAGATTTGTCGCTTGTTGAAGGTTGAAAAACTGCGAACAACGGTCTATAAACCTAGTACCAATGCTGCGGTGGAGAGATTCCACCGAACTCTGAATGGTATCATTGCGAAATTGATCGACAGCGAAAAAGACTGGGATTTAATGTTGCCTTTTGTGATGGCCGCATATCGCAGTTCGCGTCATGAAAGTACCCAGTTCTCGCCAAATTTTCTTATGCTAGGTCGAGAGGTACACAGTCCAGTTGATCTTGTGTATGGTATGCCAGAGGCGAAGCAGCCTGCTTCGTACGCTGCGTACAGCGAAGAAATGCTCAGCAGGTTTCAGCATGCTTACACACTTGTTCGAGAGCATCTGCGAGAAGCAGCGAAACGCTCAAAAAGGTACTACGATATGACCGTTAGAGCGAAGCAATATGATGTTGGTGACTGGGTGTTATACTATAACCCGCGAAAACGTCCTGGCAGACAGGATAAGTGGGTAAGTAAATACTCAGGACCATACCTTGTTACTAAGGTTCTTGGACCAGTCAATGTTGTAATACAGCGATCCAAGCGCAGTCGTTCGTTTGTGACGCACTTGGACAAGCTGAAAACATATGCTGGTGATGATGTGCCTGATTCGTGGTTGTCAGCGGAGAACGGCGAAAATGTGGAGACAGACCCCAAGGGGCGTGATTCCGCTTCGGTGGGGGAAAACCACGCTGTTTCCGACACTAAAGAGCGAGATGAAAGGTTAGATCTGGAGGCAGAGTGCGAGAGCGTTGAACCGGAGGTCTTGAGCCCGGTGGACGTCTCTGTCTCCAGGGGCGAAGGTGGCGTGAAGGGCGAAATTGAGGGAGGTGGGAGTCCACGTTGGGACACCGAAGCGGAAATTCCATTCGCAATTGCTGGCTGTCCGACGAGCGATCCACTTCCTCTTCGCCCTCGACGCACCATTCGACCACCAAAGCGGTATGCCGATTAGTACAATGATTTCTGCGAAGATGGAGAGATTGGCAGCAATAGTGTATTGCTAGAACTCCGTCCGAGCGCTGTTGGTTCTTTTTGATTGATGTAGGTGCGAAAATTTAGAGTGCTGCTATTTTACGGAGCGAAGTTTCGCTTTGGTCTAAAACTGCTACTAGCACTCTGGATACTGTTCGGTATCTTGTTTGGTCCAGCAAGTAATGAAAACTTTGCAATGACGAACAACAACCGCTAATTCCAGTTCGCTCTTATGCAGGAAATGGCCGCTTTTCAGTAGCACAGAGATCGTTCGCTGTCGGCGAAGTAATGCCCAGCTTCTCAATATCTTATTAACTGCTGGTAATAGAGAGCTTAGGTAAGCTAATTGGGTATCAGCAAAGTTTGCTGAAACATAACACATAATTGCGCGAGCATCGTCAACAAATATAACTGCTTAAGCTGGAGAGTGGTGACTATAGGAGTTTTTACTTACTATCGGTTTCGAGCCGCAGCCTACTTTTAGATACGATCTGCATTCGCGCTGAATGTTGTAAGTATATCTATGCGCTAACTGATGTCATTCAGATTGTGACAGTAGAGAGTACGGTTGTAATTTGCTATTACTGGTGAATCTGGTCTGTTGCATCGCGTCGGAGGTTGTCGAGAGATAGTATTCGAGTTTTCATGTTGTATTTTTCGCTCCTGATGATGCTATATTTTTTTTTGGTGAACTTTTTCGCCATCGCTTGGGTCATCAGCACGTTCCTTGATAATTCGCACTTCACGAATATTCGAGGATTCTTCGCAGAAATAGGTCTTCGCTGTTGGTTGCTAGATTAAGCTTCCTTCAGTAGATGTATCAAACTGTGATTTGCAAATAAAACCCGTGCGGGTCGTTGTTGGTGAAACTGCTAATACTTTTTGTCATGCGTGACAGGTCATTGACATATTTTCGCAGTTTGTTCTTGATTTAAGACATAGACTAATGCGTTACGCCACACGCTGTCGGCGAGTAAATAAATCTACGCACAAGGAATACTGATACACAGTAGTACTAATAATTTGAACTTTGAATGTGCGCGGTAATAATTCGCATTTTTAAATGATGTTGATTGGCATAGATTCTCACACCTCTGCCTTTTGAAGTTTTCGCAGTAGAATAATAATTTATATTTTCCCCATTGCTAAAATAATTTTCGCAGTTCCGTAATAGGTGTTATATGCGATTGCCGAATCCCTAACATGAATTTAGCATTTAGTGAGCTGATTGTAAAGGCTTGTAAAGTAAAGATGGCAGTTATGTCTAAAATGGGGAAAAGCCCATATTACAAGGATAATGAAACTATGAAATTCGCTATTACTAATAGTTCTGTCTGTTTCAGTTGCGTATTAGATTTTCGCTAAATAAATAAATAAATAAAAATCGCATTTTTGATAAAAAGAAAATCTATAACCCTAGTTGTTTGTATGGCAGAAATGACTCGTATAAAGACCACGCCCCGGAAACCAGCGGTAACTCCACGGAGAAGAGCAAGGGCGGTCGGGAGCGCTCTAGACATCAGCTGTCGCTTTTGTGGGAACGTTTTGCACGCCAATTCATATTCTCGTCATGTGAGACTGAAGCACGGTGTTGATTTGCGCAGGCGGACAGTCATGCAGCAGTGTGGAGAGTTTGGTGGTGAAGAGATAAAAAGACTAGAAGATGAGAGAAAGAAGCGAAAGAAAGCGGGAAGTGGTGATATGTCAGTAAAGACGGTGAAGGTAGCCGGAGCTGTAGTGTTGGGTGAGAAGGGTGTGGCTGTGGGTGAGTTGAGGGCCCCGACGAAGAGCAGTATACAGAGTGTTGAGAGAGCTGAGTTGGGATCAAATCGGTCACTAGTAGACTTGACGGTGGACGAGGGTGCAGCGGCGGTGGCAAACCTCGAACGTCTGCTTGGCGAAGGCGGCGGAGCACCGAGGGCCCAATCTACTGACGTTGAGCCGAGCGACACTGAGCTGGCGCCAGCACAGCGAGCGCCTCTGGCGGGAGGTCGGACCAAGACTAGTGCTACACCCGTCGCTAAGAAGGAAATACGTAAACCACCCGAGTGGAAGCTCGAGATGGATCAACTCGAGGACCCGCTGTTAGTTCCGGGAACTCAGCAGCTCTGGGTGATCTTACGAAAATACCCGGGTGTCCCAGTGGAAGAATTAGTGGAGGAGTTGGCCGAGAAGTGCGACTGGGATACATCCACTCGTCGGAGTGCAAGGGCGCGGATGACGGCGTTGGAGTTCGCCAGGAAAGAGACAGTGAGGGAGTTCGGCGCCTCTCTACTGCCAGCCGCCGACCAGACTCCCGCAGCAGCTCTGCGTTCTCTGCGAGACCTAAGGAAGAAGGTCGAGGCAGAGCCGGATCGTCCTCTGCACCCATTTGACTTCTGAATGTTCAAATTGCCGGACTTGACACTGACTGGAAGCTGGTCATCGCCAAGAAGTGAAGATGCTGTTCTTGATGTTTTCTGTTTGATGTCAATGATGATTAAAACTGCTTTTACTGTTTTAACTGTTTAACCCTTTGCCAATGAAAACCTTTTTTTTTTTTTTTTGTACTACCGTACGTAGTGATTGAACTGATGACTGTTTGATGTCTAGCGTAGTATGTTTGTTAGGCCTTTTGCGGAAGAAAGAAGATCAAAGTGAGCTCCAGTAGTTGTAAACTGCCAGTGTGGCCTGTAGGAAAATTTAGCGAATCGCTTCTATGATTTATGGACTCTAGTAAAGAAGCGAATTTTTGCAGTTTTCGCTTTTTCAAAAAGAAGTTTACTATTTTTCGCAATTTTCGAACTCAAACCTTTAGAGCCAATAGGAATGTAGAAGCCTAGGCCTTAGCTCTGTTTAGGATTAGGCTCCTGTAGATGTTAAATGTATATTGTTTTTAGTTTGGCCTTGGCCGGGAGACCAAGGGTGAGAGGTGGGGGAAAGTTATTGCGGCAAGCAAAACCCTTGAAAGCGCCGTGTGATCATGCCCAGGCAAGTTTATTAGAGGTTTTAGACTCAGCGCATAGCAACTGGCGCATTGCGGCCACTATAAAAGCAGCAACACACTAGTAGGCAGGGGAGACGGAGCTCAGCGTTTGACGGCGATAGAACTCGTTCTGCTGTTTGAGGAAGTGCGATTTCGCTGTGGATTTCGCTCTGGACTTCGCCGTGCGATTTCGCTGCTGATTTCGCTGCGGCCTGGCATTCCTCGTCTGGTGCGATTTCGCTGTGGATTTCGCTCTGGACTTCGCCGTGCGATTTCGCTGCTGATTTCGCTGCGGCCTGGCATTCCTCGTCTGGTGCGATTTCGCTGTGGATTTCGCTCTGGACTTCGCCGTGCGA
>Ga0209743_1000643_pt1 | contig 9858 bp, 7 predicted proteins | sample OlaalgELextract2_FD_187378 | JGI IMG/M metagenome (GOLD analysis project Ga0209743, IMG submission 187378) | Olavius algarvensis symbiont microbial communities from Tuscany, Italy - Type G ELBA extract 2 (SPAdes) (version 2) | ecosystem: Host-associated > Annelida > Digestive system > Unclassified...
GGCGCCGCCGGCGGCTATCTGTACGATCATCACGAGAAGGCCCAGAAAAAGGCGCACGATCAAGCCTACGAGCAGGGTTACGAGGCCGGGAAGAAAAGCCAATAGAAGTTCTTTGGTTTCGCTTTCAGGAGGAAACCGGTCCGGTTTTTGATCTAAACAGATAACCTCGGACCGACTGTCGTTGCACCGAGAGCTATAATCGAATGCGAACTGCATTGAATCCTGATCGCAGGAAAAGCTGCGCGGAGTGCCGGGCTGAAACGGCATCCATTCAAATTTAGAAAAGCTGATCCTCTGTGCCAGTGAATATTGGGTTTCAATAGGAGGTTTTAAAATGGCCCTTTATAAATGTGATCCGTGGCGAGAGATCGCAGGCAAGTGCGTCCGCTACACAAGGGCGGTGGGCTGGCCTCAAACCAGAGGTCAGGAGTTCATCGCAACAGGAGATAGGTCTCTCCGGGTAGACATCCCTGATGCCGACACAACAGGTGTGATCAAGTTGGAGATTCCCGAGGTTAAGAAGGAGGATTTCAGCGTTACTGCTGACATTGGCGTCCTCACCATCCGGGGAGAAAGAAAACAGGAAGAGGACAGTTAAATCACGAAAACACGAAATGAAAATGATGTATGCGACGAACTTTCGATCATATATTAATAACCAAGGGTCTTGAACTGCACCCACCTGACACCATGAGATTTGGAGTTTGGAATTTAAATCTTAACATTTACTGCTGAGGGAGTGCCATGTTTCCTTTATCCACACGCGTTAAAGAAGCCATCAAGCTCGGTCTGGCCATGGTGATCACCTACTGGATCGCCATGCAGCTGGGCTGGGAAAACCCGTTCTGGGCCGCCCTGACGGTGGCGACGGCCAGCGTGTTGTCGACCGGGCAGTCACTGGGCCGCGCCACGATGCGGGCGCTGGGAACGGCGGTGGGGGCGGTGGCGTCCTTGGCGCTCATTGCCCTGTTTCCACAGGAGCGCTGGTGGAACATCTTCTGCCTGTCCCTGTTCCTCAGTTTCTGTGCCTACATGGCGACCGGTAAGTCTTACCAGTACTTCTGGTTTCTCGTCGCCTTAACGAGCGTGCTCATCATGGTCGTGTCGGCGCCCGTGACCTCACAGAGTGCCTTCACGGCAGCGGTGATGCGGACCTCGGAAACAGCGCTGGGCGCTCTGGTTTACGGCCTGGTCGCCGTCTTTATCTGGCCACTGCGCGGTGCGGGCGGGCTCAGCGATTCTGCGCGCAAGCTGGTCGCAAGCCAGGCGAAACTTTACCGAAGCTTCCATGACCTGTTGTCCGGTCGGGGTACGGCCGCGGATTCTGCGCCACTGAGAGCGACAGAGGCGCAGCTGTTGGCCCAGGTGGCACAGGCGTTAAGCGCGGCCATGAAAGACAGCCCCGAGGTGTGGGAGGTGCGCCATCAGTGGCGGCGGTTTTATCAGCAGTTGGCCGCCCTGCGGGAGGCTCTCGCTCTCTGGCCGCAGGCCTTTCCCGAGATCCTGCCGCTCAATCTGCCGCGGCTGATGCCCAACCTCGAGGGTCTGTACGCGGAGCTTGACCTGCGCTTCGAACAGATCGAACAGATGTTGGTCAATCAAGCACCAAGCCACATTCCGCAAGTCATTACCCTGGCAGTCGACAAAAATGAGATGCAAGCCCTGCCGCGGTTGCAGCAGGCTGCCGTAGGGGTGACGCTGACCCGGCTGAAAAACATTGAGCGTCTGACCCGATCGATGGTCGCATGCGTGGCCGGTATCAAAGGCTATGCAGGCGAGAACACCGAACCTGATCTGGAAACAACACGCCGCAGTGGGCCGACTTTCGACCCGGACCGATTCAGACCGGTGGTTATTGTGGTGGCGGCTCTGTGGGTTGGTTTCTTCCTGTGGATCTATGTCGATCCACCATCAGGCTCGGGATTTGTGCTGATGGCGGTCGTCAACGCGATGATTTACGCCCTGCTTTTTACCAAGGCGCCCTACATAAGCGCGCTGGATTTGCTCCAGTGGTGGGGTTTTGGCGTCGTCCTGGCTGGTTTGTTGTATTTCCTGGTCATGCCGCACCTGTCGAGTTTTGCAGAGCTGGCCGTTCTGATTTTTGCGGCCAACTTCGCGATCTACTATCTGCGCGGGAAGCCAGAGCAAAAGTTGGCCCGGATTCTGGGTGCGGCGGGGTTCGCCATTTGCCTGACAATCGACAACCAGCAGAGCTACAGCTTTTCCAGTTACGTCAACCATGTCGTTATGGTCATGGGGGGGGGCGGCCATCGCCGGCGGCACCAAGCATCTGCTGCAAATATCGACGCGGCCGGAAAAGGACTACCTGTGTCTGCGCAGCCGTTTTTTCCAGCGCGGTGAAGCGGTGATGGCGCGCCTGGGGCCGGATTGGGTGCGGGGAAAACAGCATTGGCTGCTCTCGGGTTACCTGAATGATTTGTCGGGGCTGCCACCGAAGCTTGCGATGACGGCCAAATTTATTGACTACCGGACGTTTCCGCAAAACAAGCCCGAAGCGGTGCAGGCGCTCAACGCCACCATTGAGGTGATCGCCATCAAGCTCAGCATGCTGGTCGAAGCCTACGGATCTTTTCAGGTTGAACAGGTTGGAAGGCCGTTGCAGGAGGATTTGCGGTCCTGGCGTTCGGCCCTTGTGGCGCTGTTTCAAGGGTGGGCCGATAACCCAACGGCTGCGCCGGCGGACGATCTGCAGGAAAGACTGACCACATTCGAGACTCGCATCGCTCAGACGTTTGCGGCGGCCGGTGGAAGGCAGGTCAACGACGAGACTTGCGAGAATTTCTACCGGCTCCTGGGAAGCTACCGGGGCCTGTCGGAGGCCGCCGTCGATTATGCGCAGCTCGCCGAGGGTATGAAGTGGGCGCAGTGCCGGAAAGCAAGACTTTAAAAAGGAAATAACAAATAACAAAACACAAATAATATTGAATATTGGAATTTATTTGTATTTTGTTGCTTGTGATTTGGGATTTAGCCAGTTTGTTCATTGGATATTGATATTTGGGATTTACGCGCCCTGTTAAATCGGCACTCTTGAATTCGCGGTGTAGGTATCGTAAGTAACCTTAATAACCAATAAGTTCAATTTATCGGTAACAATTTAACAGGGTAAATAATATGGTGCTTGAGATTTGGGATTTTATGGGTTGGTACTTGGCATTTGGAATTTGAAAAACCGGTGTTTGCAAGAAGTAGAAAAAAAAGATGATTAAACTATCCATCCGCGCCAAAGAAGCCATCAAGGTCGCCCTCGCCGTAACGGTCGCGATGGGCATCGCCTTGTGGATGGACTGGGAAAAGCCGTACTGGGCCGGCTTCGGTGTGATAATGATCAGTCTGCCGACGGAAGGGCAGTCGCTCAACAAGGGCGCCATGCGGATGCTGGGCACGTTGGTGGCAGTCGTTGTAGCCTTGACGTTCCTGGCCTGGTTCCCCCAACAGCGCTGGTGGTTCATGACCGTCGTGTCACTCTACGTCGGCTTCTGCGCCTACATGATGACGGGCCGGAAGCGCCAGTACTTCTGGTACGCCAGTGGTTTCATTTGCGTGACCATCGCCGTCTATGCCTCTAATTCGCTGACCGCCTTCCAGATCGCGGTGGAACGAACCCAGGAAACCGGGACGGGGATCCTGGTCTACTCGCTGGTCTCAGCGCTGCTCTGGCCGCGCAGCAGCCGGGATGCGCTCGAAGACGCCAGCCGCAGGCTCTTTGCAGTCCAGAGCCAGCTGTACCGAGCCTACCGTGGTCTCATGCGCGGCGAGGGTAAGCCAGAGGACTCCCGGGCGCAGAGGATGCAGGCGCTACAGCTCCTGCAGCAGGTCGAGGTGCTGCTGAACGCGGCTGAGACCGAAAGTTACGAGGTCTGGGAGGTGCGCCATCAGTGGCGGCTCTTCCATCAGCAGTCGACGGCCGTGATGGAGACCCTCGGTCACTGGCGCACGGGCCTTCCCGAGATCGAGCCGCTCGATCTGCAGACGCTCCTGCCCGCCCTGGACGCCCTCTACTCCGAACTGGACCAGCGCTTCGCCCAGATCGAGCGCATGCTGGGCGGGCGGGCGCCGGACCGGATGCCGCAAGCCGTCACCCTGGCGGACGACAAGGCCGCGATGTGTGCCCTGACCCGGTTCCAGGAAGCGGCGGTGGTGGTGACCCATAGTCAGCTCGACCGCCTCGAGGCGCTCAGCCGGTCGGTGTTCGATTGCGTCCGGGACCTGAGAGGTTACGGCGAATCGGCATCTAAGCCCTTGCGGGAGGAGACTCCCCGGCGGGGGATTGCAATCGATCCGGATCGCTTCCAGAGCGTCATCTCCGTCATGGCGACGCTCTGGATCTCCTTCCTCATCTGGGTCTACGTCGATCCACCGGGGGACGCTTCCTTCTTGTATTTGTCGACCGTATTCATAATGGTGGTCAAGCAGATTGGAATTAGCCCCAAGGCGATATTGCTGCCCTTCACCCTCGCCACTTTCTTCACCGGGATCCCCTATGTCTTCGTCATGCCGCACTTGTCGGGCTATGGGGAGCTTGGGCTGATGATCTTCGGCGTGACCTTCGCCATAGGCTATCTGTTTTCCGAGCCGCATCAGGCCCTGGCAAAGATGGCTGGATTGGCCCTGTTCGCCAGATTCATCTCCGTCCAGAACGAGCAGACTTACAGCTTCGCCACCTATGCCAATTCCGCGGTCATGGTCATGCTGGTGGGTGCGCTCCTCTTCGCGATGGCCTACATCCCCACAAACCCACGGCTGGAGAAGGTCTTCCTGCGCCTACTGCGCCGCTTCTTCCGGAATGCCGAGTTTCTGATATCGGGACTTGCTCCTGACGGGCAGCGACTGAGGGGTATTACAGGGCGCTGGAGGGCGGTTTTCTACCAGAACGACCTACTGGAGTTGCCGGGGAAGCTCGCGGCGTGCGGCCGGAAGATCGACTACCGTGCATTCCCTGCCAACGCACCAGAGCAGGTCCAGGCGCTGGTGGCGAGCCTCTACGTCCTCGCCTTTCAAATCAAGGATCTGGTTGACGCGCATGGATATCCGCAAGCGGAACTGGCAGAGAAGCACTTACTGGACGACGTGCGTGCCTGGCACCAGGTCATCGAGGCGCGCTTGCAGCGCCGGGCCGATGACCCGACGCAGTTTATTGAACCCAGCGCCGACGTGCGCAAACGACTGGCTGATCGGCTTGCCAGGCTGGAAGCCAGTATCGAAGAGATGTTTGCTCAGTCGGGCAAAGGCGAGCTCAGTACCGCGGACTGCAAGAATCTGTACCGGTTGCTGGGCAGTTACCGGGGCCTGTCGGAGGCGGCCATCGGTTATGCGCAGCTCGCCGAGGGTATAAAGTGGGCGCAGTGGCGGGAAGAAAGATTTTAGTCGATTGCGGATTTTGGATTGCGGATTGAGAAAGAGGAGAATGAGCAACATTTAAAGAATGAAATCACAAATAACAAAACCCAAATAACAAACAAATTACAATGACCGAAATTCAAAATCCCAAACCCGTATATGATCTTGAAGATAGAAAATACCAAATTTGTTTTGGTCATTGGATATTGGATTTTGGAATTTATTTGAAATTTGGTGCTTGAGATTTGGGATTTTATAGATTGGTGCTTGGGACTTAAAATTTGCGAAATTGGTCCGTTTAATAAGGAGTTGACAATGAATTACATACCTCAAGAATTTACCCTTGGCGGGGTTTATTTCCCGCCCTTGCTGATCGCCGGCATTCTCGGTGTGCTGGTGGCGGCGCTGACGGCAATGCTGCTCAACCGCTATCGTTTGTCGCGGTTTTTGTATAATCCGCCGCTAGTATTCCTTGCGCTGGCGGTTATTTATACGGGTTTGATTGGAACGTTTCTTATACCGGTATAAACAAATGGAGTAGTGGAGTGATGGAGTTTTGACGATTTTGGATTTTGGATTTGAGATTTTGGATTGAGAAAGATTGAGAGAGGAGAAGAGCAAAATCTCAAATAACAAACAAATAACAATGACCAAAATTCAAAATTCAAAATTCAAAATTCTAAACGAGTACATGATCTTGAGGAAGAACTTTTTGCTAATTAAGAAATCAAATTGACTCGAAAAAGTGAAAGCGCCCAAGATGTTTTGTTCATTGGATATTGAATATTGGAATTTATTTGTATTTTGTTGCTTGTGATTTGGGATTTAGCCAGTTTGTTCATTGGATATTGAAATTTGAGATTTAATTGAATTTTGGAATTTAAACAGTTGGTGCTGGTGATTTGAGACTTACAAACTCGTATTGGAAAATAGGTATATCATGAAAGCAAAACTAAAATTTTTGATAACTGGCATGATCGTTCTGATCGCTGCAATCGTGGTTGCCCTAAAGTACTGGGACTACATTGCCAACCCCTGGACCCGGGATGGTCAGGTACGCGCCCAGGTCATTCAAATCACACCGCGGGTTTCCGGGCCGATTATCAAGCTGCCGATAAAGGACAACCAGTTTGTCAAGGCCGGCGACCTGCTGTTTGAGATCGATCCGCGCACGTTTGAGGCAAACCTGGAACATGCGCGTGCCGATCTTGACAATACCCGCGACGAAATCGAAGCGTTGGCAAAGCAAGTCGAGGCCGCCCGGGCGGATGTTGAGGCCGCCGAGGCCACCATCAAGCAGTCACAGGCCGCGATAAAGGGGTATAGCGGCAGGGTTGTGGAGACTAAAAAAGAGTACGACCGCCAGAGAAAGTTGGATAAACAGGGGGCGACATCCAAACGGATGGTCGAGCAAGCTCGGGCCAACTGGGTGTCTTATGTGAACCAAAAAGCCAATGCCGAGGCCGAACTGCTGCAGATGCAGGCCTCACTGAGTGAAGCCAAGGCGAACCTGGCCAAGGCCAAGGCTGATCTGGGTGCGCCGGGAGAAAGGAATGCCAAGGTGCGCCTGGCCAAAGCCGAAGTCCGGTCAGCGGAGTTGAATCTCGAATTTACGCAGAAAAGGGCGCCCGTCGACGGTTACGTCACCAACCTGAATCTGAGGCTGGGCAGTCAGGCCGTCGAGAACCAGCCGATTCTGGCGTTGGTGGATGTCAACAGCTACTGGGTTGTCGGATTTTTCAAGGAAAACTACATCGAAGGGATTCGCGATGGCGACCGGGCGATCCTCACCCTCATGAGTTACCGCGATAAACCGCTTGAGGGTCGCGTCGACAGCCTGGGCTGGGGCATCTCCCAGGACGACGGCAGCACCGGCTTTAACATGTTGCCGACGATCAGCGCGACCTTCGAGTGGATCCGGCTGGCCCAGCGCGTGCCCGTGCGCATTCACATTGACCTCGATAAACTTCCGGCGGGAGTCAAGCTGCGCGTGGGCACCACCACTTCGGTCCTGGTCATGACGGGCACCAGCGGCAGCGAGAGCAAAAGGGCGGCGGTGGCGGCACCGCGTGCATTGCAGTAATGCCCCGGCAGGATGTACAATAACCAGGCTGATGGCACAGACCTGGGAAGCCATGGCAATAAGTCAATTAAATGCCAAATCACAAAACTCAAATTCCAAATAAATCTCAAAATACAATGCGTCAAATCCAAAACGTTATTGGATATTGAGTATTGGAATTTATTTGAAATTTGGTGCTTGTATTTTGGGGTTTGAACAGCTGGTGCTTGTGCTTGCAGCTTAACTCGTCTTTGTGATCGATAAGCGGCAAATTTGTTAACCGCGCTTGGTTGCGACGTCGATGTATCGTCGTTACAAGTATAGTCGGACGATTGCTGGCCATCCTGATCGGCTTCATCGGCATTTTCTTCACAGGCCTGTTGGTGGCCGTATTGGTGCATGCGCTGCGGGAAAGCATAACGGCATCGCAAAACCGCAATTGAGGGGGGGGAAAATCCATGACAAGTTTAAAACTCAGTGGAAAAACCTTGCGTTCCGACCTGGTTTCGGGGTTTGCCACCGGACTGTTCAGCATCCCCGAAGGCATGGCCTACGCCAAATTGGCAGGTGTCAATCCGGTCTATGGCCTGTACTCCGGGATGATTACCACCATCGTGGCGTCGCTGACGACCGGGTCTATTTTGATGATCAGCACCCTCACCAGCGCAATTGCCCTGTCGACGGCCAGTGTCATCCAAGTCGCCGGCATCCAGCATAGCCAGATGCCCCAGGCGTTATTTACGATTACCCTTTTGGTTGGTGCGGTCATGTTTGTGATGGGTCTGCTGCGGCTGGGCAGTGTGGTCAACTTTGTGTCCAATGCAGTCATGACAGGTTTTGTGGCCGGGGCCTCGCTGTTGATCATCATCGGTGAACTGGGCGACTTCTCCGGCTACGACCCATCGGGAGCCAATAAGCTGATGAAGGTGTTGGACTGGTTTGCCAACATCGGTCAGTGGGATCCCCTGACGACGGTCGTTGGCCTGAGCACTGTCATCCTAATGATCATCCTGAAGCGGATCAAGCGCACGGAAAAGCTGGCGCCCATCATCACACTTTTTCTGATGACCATCGTGGTCAAGCTGCTCAATTTTTCCTCGGTCGCATTAGTGGCCAGTATCGCCAAGATTCCCAACAGCCTGCCGATGCCCATGATGCCCAGCGTCGAGCTGATTCCGAAATTGGCGCTGGGCTCCGTTTCGGTCGCGATGGTGGCGTTGATACAGGGGGCCGGTATCGGTACGGCCTATGCCAATCCCGACGGCAGCCGTTCCAGCGTATCGCGGGATTTCATCGGCCAGGGCCTAGGCAATCTGATCGGCAGTTTTTTTCAATCCATGGGAACCGGCGGCTCTCTCTCCCGAACCGGTATCAGTGCCGGGGCCGGAGCGTCCTCACGCTGGGGCGGCATCTTTGCCGGGCTCTGGCTGGCGCTGATCGTGCTGCTGTTCGGCAAATTGGCCGAGTTGGTTCCCTTGAGCGTTATCGCCGGGATGCTGTTTGTCATCGGTACCGAGTTGATCGTGAGTCGCCTGCCGGATGCCCGGCTGGTTTGGGCCTCGTCCTGGGGGTCCGTGGCCGCCGGGCTGGTCACCTTCCTCTCGGCGCTGTTTATCCCGCTGCAGTGGACGATTTTTCTGGGAGCCGGGTTGTCAATGATGTTGTACATTTATGCCTCAGCCACTCACGTCCGCGTGTTGCATCTGGTACCTACGAAAGATGGGAAATTCGAGACCGGCGATGTGCCTGAAGTCTATCCCTCCAACCAGGCAACGGTGATCGTCTTTGAGGGCAACCAGTTCTTCGCCGAGGTTCCGCTGTATGATGAGTTGTTGCCTTCCCTACAGGATGTTAAAAATGCCGTGGTCATTTTACGCACCCGACATCAGGAGTCTGTCTCCAGCACGGCCCTCAAATGGTTGCAGCGTTATGCAAAAGAGCTGCGAGAGTCCGGCAATGTCTTGATGCTGGCCGGAGTGGAACCCCACGCCATGCGGGAGTTGGAAAAAGCGGGCCTATTGGACCGAATCGGCAAGGAAAATGTATTTGCATCCGGATCGGTGCTGCAGGATTCCCTGCGTGAAGCTCTCGATTCAGCTGAGGCGTGGTTAAAAAAGAAAAAATAACCGGAGTATTGGAGTGTCGGAGCACTTGGTCTGCATCTGCACGAGAAGATACAATGGAGTCAGGGCTTGATCAGAGAAATCTCGGAGACATTGACTAAGCAGACTAACTTTGGCATACAGTGTCCAGGCTTCAAAGTTTCCTTCAGATTTTTATTTTTTTCCGGTTCTTGAGCTCATCACCTTTTTTCACCGCTGCCAAGTTCAGTAATTTTTCTCATCCTCTCCAGGATGATTGAGCGCCGCCCCTGGCTTGCCGGATCTGGTAGTAGATGGCCGGGCAAGGCCTCGAGAAAGAATTCATCTTCCAAA